>SESF01013588.1_pt1 | contig 40602 bp, 34 predicted proteins | sample 3171521 | NCBI WGS metagenome assembly SESF01 (sample SAMN10866945, study PRJNA518727) | freshwater metagenome | biome: subpolar coniferous forest; feature: holomictic lake; material: water; isolation source: holomictic Lake 227, 6 m and 8 m depth | place: Canada: near Kenora, Ontario | collected...
AAATTTATCGCAACCGTACCATCGTGGCCGATGATGAACTGGAAGATCCAAATCTTCAGATTACATTGACGGAAGCGCTAAAAATTGATGACGATTTTGAAATTGGCGAAGATGTGACTGAGACCGTTGACTTTATGGGCTTTGGTCGTCGTGCTATCCTGACCTTACGTCAAACGCTCTCTTCCAAAATTCTGGAACTTCAGAAAGATAACGTTTTTTCAAAATACAGCGAAAAAGTAGGTCAGATTGTAAGTGCCGAACTTTATCAGATTTGGAAAAAGGAAATGTTGCTGATTGACGACGAAGGAAATGAGCTTTATTTGCCAAAATCGGAACAAATCCCGACTGATTTTTACCGCAAAGGCGATACCGTGCGTGCCGTGGTGGCGATGGTTGAGAATAAAAATAATAATCCTAAAATTATCCTTTCACGTATTTCACCGGTTTTCCTTGAACGTCTTTTCGAACTAGAAGTACCTGAAATTCACGAAGGCTTGATAACCATTAAGAAAATTGCCCGCATTCCGGGTGAAAGAGCCAAAGTGGCTGTTGAATCATACGACGATCGCATTGATCCGGTTGGAGCATGCGTTGGTGTGAAAGGTTCACGTATCCACGGAATTGTACGCGAATTACGCAACGAAAACATTGACGTAATAAATTACACTAATAATGTCAATCTGTTTATATCCAGAGCATTGAGCCCTGCTAAAATTTCTTCCATCCGCTTGAACGAAGTCGACAAAAAAGCAGAAATTTACCTGAAACCGGAAGAAGTTTCGCAGGCTATCGGCAAAGGTGGTCTGAATATCAAATTGGCCGGAATGCTTACAGGTTATACACTCGATGTATTCCGCGAATTGGATGAGGACACTGAATCAGAAGATATTTACTTAGACGAATTCAGCGACGAAATCGATCAATGGGTTATTGATGCGTTGAAAGCAATTGGTTGTGATACCGCTAAAAGTGTTTTGGCTATCACCCGTCAGGATTTGATTACCCGTACCGATTTGGAAGAAGAAACCGTTGATGAAGTATTGGCAATTCTGACTGCCGAATTTGAAGACGAAGAATAAAGACATTTCGAGTTTTACGTTTCGTGTTTCCCCGATACATCGGGACAAGCTATATTTCATGTTCTGTGTTAACTCCGGAACTTTTTAAAATAGAAAACTATACAATAGAATATGTCTATAAGATTAAGTAAAGCCTGTAAAGATTTAAATGTCGGTATGCATACCGCCGTTGAATTTTTGGCGAAAAAAGGTCATAAATTAGCGCTCGATCCCAATTTAAAATTGGATGACGATTTACACCTTTTACTTGCAAAAGAGTTTAATAAAGATATGGCTCTGAAAATTGAATCAGAGCGATTGAGTCAGGAGCGTTTGTTGAAAGAAAAAGCGCCCACTGTTTCTATTGAAGGTTATAATCAGCCAAAGCCGGTAGAAAAAAAGATAGAAAACATTTCTATTTCGGTACCTGAAGATAAACTACCCCAATTTAAACAGGTTGGTCAAATTGATTTGACTCCAAAACGACCTGCACCAAAACCGGTAGAGAAAGTGCAGCCTCCTGTTGCTGAAGTTCCAAAACCAGTTGAAAAAGTGGAGAGTAAAGCGCCTGAAGCTCCAAAAACGGTTGAGAAAGTAATTGAAGAACCAAAAAAAGAGACCATTCCTGTTGAACCTAAAGCAGCAAAACCGGAAGAGAAAGTAGCTGTTAAGGACGCAGTTAAGACTGAAGAAAAAGAAATAATAAATACCGTTTCCGAAATAAAACCGGAACAAAAAATACTAGCTTCGGAAACTTTAAAAAAGAAGGAGCCAAAAGAAACCAAAATTGTTGTTGTCGATATTCCGGAAGGAATTATTGAAACGAAAGACAACGACCACGAAGAAGATGAAATCTTTTCGTTGCGTACTCCTACTTTAGATGTTGCTCCGGTAGTTATTGGGACCATTGATTTGAATTTGTTGAATCAAAGTACCAGACCCAAAGCAAAATCAAAAGAGCAAAAACGCAAGGAACGGGAAGAAAAAATAACTAAAACCGCTTTCGACGGTAAAAAACCCATACTTAATGATAAGAAAATTGTTCTTGGTGGAGCTGCTGCCGGAACAGATGCTTTTCATCCTAAGAAAAAGCGGGAACGTTTCTCAAGTCAGCGAGTTGATATAAACAAAGCATCTCAGTCAAGTACCGGTGGTCCTGCTCAGGGATTAGCACATCCAAAGAAAGTCACTCCCGGAACAACCGGTGGAGCTGGTGCTGCTGGAGCAAAACCGAATAAAAACGGAGCTAAAAGACCTATCAAAACAGTTGTAAACGAGGAAGATGTACAAAAACAAATAAAAGAAACTCTGGCTCGTCTATCGGGTGCCAATAAAAAAGGGAAAGGCTCAAAATATCGCCGTGATAAACGGGATAATGTGAGCGCACGTCAACAGGAACAGGCACAACGTGAACGAGATGAAGAAAGCGTAATCAAACTGACCGAATTTGTGACTGCCAGTGAATTGGCAACCATGATGGATGTAACAGTTAATCAGGTTATTGCTACTTGTATGAGTATTGGTATGATGGTTTCGATTAACCAACGTCTGGATGCTGAAACGATTAATATCGTGGCTGAAGAATTTGGCTTTAGTACCGAATATGTAAGTGCCGATGTTATTGAAGCCATTGGAGAAGAAGAAATTGATACCGAAGCAGATTTGTTACCACGTGCACCGATTGTAACCGTTATGGGTCACGTCGACCACGGTAAAACTTCCCTGCTCGACTATATACGAAAAGCCAATGTAATTGCCGGTGAAGCCGGAGGTATTACACAGCATATCGGAGCGTATAATGTGACGCTCGAAAGCGGTCAGCAAATCACCTTCTTAGATACTCCTGGTCACGAAGCATTTACCGCTATGCGTGCTCGTGGAGCTAAAGTAACTGACCTTGCAATCATCATTGTCGCTGCTGACGATAACGTGATGCCACAAACCATTGAAGCAATCAACCACGCTTCGGCTGCGAATGTTCCAATGATTTTTGCCATAAACAAAGTGGATAAACCGGGTGCAAACCCAGAAAAAATTAAAGAAACGCTGGCACAAATGAATTATCTGGTCGAAGATTGGGGTGGAAAATACCAATCGCAGGATATTTCAGCGAAAAAAGGCGATGGTATAGCTGAATTACTCGAAAAAGTATTGCTTGAAGCCGAACTTCTTGAACTGAAAGCCAATCCAAATAAACGTGCTATTGGGTCTGTAATTGAATCTACGCTGGATAAAGGTCGTGGTTACGTATCAACTGTTTTGGTACAGAACGGAACGCTGCGTCAGGGTGATGTAGTATTAGCCGGAACCTATTTTGGAAAGATAAAGGCTATGTTTAATGAACGTAATCAACGTATTACGGAGGTGAAACCAGCTGAGCCGGTATTAATTTTGGGATTGAACGGAGCTCCACAGGCGGGTGACAACTTCAATGTGATGGCTTCTGAACAGGAAGCACGTCAGGTTGCCAATAAACGGGAACAATTACAACGTGAACAAAGTATCCGAACTAAAAAGCATTTTACACTCGACGAATTAGGCCGACGTATTGCACTTGGTGATTTCAAAGAGCTGAATATCATTGTGAAAGGTGATGTGGATGGCTCAGTAGAAGCCTTAGCTGATTCTTTATTGAAATTGTCAACTGAAAATATCCAGGTAAACGTAATTCACAAAGCTGTGGGTGCCATTTCCGATTCGGATATTATGCTCGCTGCTGCTTCGAATGCCATTATTTGTGGATTCCAGGTTCGTCCTACTTCTACAGCCCGTAAAATGGCTGATAAGGAAGAAATCGATATTCGTTTGTATTCCATTATTTATGATGCGATTGAAGAAATCAAATCGGCTATGGAAGGTATGCTTTCACCTGAAATCAAGGAGGAAATTACTGCAACAGTTGAAATCGTCGAAGTATTCAAAATTACGAAAGTTGGTACTGTAGCCGGATGTTTGGTTCGGGAAGGTAAAATTAAACGTACTAATAAAATTCGGATTATCCGTGATGGTATTGTGGTATACTCGGGGGAACTGGATTCCTTGAAACGTTTCAAAGATGATGTGAAAGAAGTTGGAACAAACTACGAGTGCGGGTTGAATATCAAAAACTACAACGACATTCGTGTGGGTGATTTAATTGAAAGCTACGAAGAAACGGAAGTAAGAAAAACACTGTAAAATAGTCAATAATTACTGCTTATAATACTTAGGCCGGTAATCTGAATTTCAGATTACCGGCTTTTTTTGTTTAAATCCTCTTCCATCATATTGTTTAAATCTAAATAAAATATAAAAAAAAGAGCATTTGTTGGGGATGGTTATATATTTGCATTTTACGAAAACGACGTGTTTACTTAATAATCATAAGTAAATTAAGATTAATTACGGAAAAATTTAATTATTAACCTTTAAATTCGGGAAAAATGAAAGTGAACAATAACTGGACCCGTGTTGTTTATATCCTCGGGCTTATTGCTTTATGTATTTGTGCCATTGATCCAATGGAAGGTTCTGTTGGTATTTTAATTGGCAGTATTTTGGTTGCTTTGTCAAGCTTTTTGACGAAAGACCGTCATTGGAAAATTTTCATGTACAGTGCTCTTGCTATTATTGTAGGTGTATTTTTCTTATGGCTGTTTTCATGGTTCGGTGGTATTGGTGAGAAATCCCAATATTCAAGTTGGTGGATTATAACCATGCTTCCATATCCGGCAGGATGGTTGACAATTATTACTGTATTAATTATTCGAATTTTTAAAAAACCCATCCAAAAAGATATTTCTTAATTTGTAAAAATAAATTTTTATACATGACAAATCCGACAGAGAACAAAATTTATCTTCCATCACAGGAAGTTATCGATCAGGCTAACATCAAAGAGTATGAAGAGTTGTACAAATTCTCCATCGAAAATCGTGAACAGTTTTGGGCAGACCAAGCTGATCATTTATCGTGGTATAAAAAATGGGATAAGGTACTGGACGATTCAAATCCACCCTTTTACAAATGGTTTGCCGGTGCGCAGACGAATATTGTTCATAACGCCATTGACCGTCATCAACATACCGAAGTTCGTAATAAACTGGCCTTGATCTGGGAAGGTGAGCCGGGCGATGTCCGTTCATTTTCCTATCACGCACTCAATCGTGAAGTCTGTCAGTTTGCCAATATTTTGAAAAGTATGGGCGTAAAAAGAGGCGATGTGGTTACGATTTATATGCCGCAGATTCCCGAACAAATTTTTGCTATGCTGGCTTGTGCCAAAATTGGTGCTATTCACAGTGTGGTGTATGGTGGTTTTAGTCACGAAGCCTTAGCCGACCGCATAAACGATGCCAATAGTCGGGTAGTGATTACTGCCGATGGTGGTTACCGTCGGGGTAAAGTGGTGGAAATGAAATCGGTGGTAAACAAAGCCATGGAGCTTTCGCCCACGATGGAAATTTGCATCACCGTAAAGCGAACCAATGTGGACGTATATATGGAAAATGGTCGCGATTATTGGTATCACGATTTAGTGGCTTTACCTATTGCAGCCTCCAAATGTGACACCGAAGTGATGGAAGCCGACGATACCTTGTTTTTGCTTTACACTTCCGGTTCAACAGGTCGACCTAAAGCTATGATTCACACTCACGCCGGTTACAGTGTTTACACTTCGACCACACATCGCATGGTTTTCGACATAAAACCCGATGATCGTTATTGGTGTGCTGCCGATCCGGGATGGATTACCGGTCACAGTTATATTGTTTACGGACCATTGATGAACGGTGCCACTATTATTATGTACGAAGGTGCTCCAACCTATCCGTATCCCGACCGTTGGTGGAAAATGGTGGAACGTTATGGAATCAATATTTTATATACTTCGCCTACTGCCATTCGTGGGTTAATGCGCTTTGGCGATTCGTGGCCTAACCGAAATGATTTAAGTTCACTTCGATTGTTGGGTTCGGTGGGCGAGCCGATTAATCCGGAGGCGTGGCGTTGGTATCACGAAGTTATAGGGAACAGCAAATGTCCGATTATGGATACCTGGTGGCAAACTGAAACCGGTGGTTTTATGATTACGCCCCTACCGGTAACACCTTTAAAACCAGGTTCAGGAACGAAAGCATTTTTCGGAAATGAAATAGCGGTGGTGGATGACGATGGAAAGGAAGTGGGAGCAAACGAAGAAGGAACACTCGTTATAAAATCTCCGTGGCCGGGAATGACAGCCGGAATTTTCAAAGACCCGGAACGTTATCTCGATATTTACTGGTCGAAATATAAAAAACAAGGTTGGTATCTGACCGGCGATTCCGCAAAAAGAGATGAAGATGGCTATTTTTGGATTATCGGACGAACTGACGACGTGATTAAAGTAAGCGGCTACCGGCTTGGAAGTGCTGAAATAGAAAGCGTTATGATTAGTCACCCGGCTATTGCCGAATCGGCTGCCGTGGCATTGCCACATCCGATAAAAGGAAATTGCATTCATATTTTTGCCATTTTACGGAATGGATATGAAGCAAGTCTGGAGATGGAACACGATCTTATCAACCACGTAGTGACTCATATGGGACCAATTGCGAAACCCGAAGCCATTACTATTGTAGACCAGTTGCCCAAAACACGAAGCGGTAAAATTATGCGCCGAGTGCTGAAAGCCCGTGCTTTAGGATTGCCGGAAGGTGATTTAAGTACGCTGGAAGAATAACTTAAAAAAAAGCTGAATGAGAGTTCAGCTTTTTTTATACCTGAAAATACTATTCTTTTATCAGTTTTGAGAAAGATTTTATTTCGTTGCCAAACAAGATAATACCAAAATAGACACCTTTCGGTAAGTTTGATAATTCTAGCGTTATTGAGAGTTTACCTTTTCCTGAAATTGGAATTTTCTTAACTAATAATCCATCAGACGAACTCAAATTAAAGCTTACGTCACTGGTTGATGAAGGAATATCAAGAACTAACGATATATTTGAATTAAAGGGATTTGGAGAAATCCGAATTATATCAGTTTTTAAGTTTTGCAACCCTTCCCAGGAAACAAAGTAATTATTTAAATTTTCGCATGGATAATCAAGACCTTCTTGCTTATACACTACCCCATATTTATCGGAAAAACAAGCGATACCAGAATATATATCATATCTTCCAATCTGGTATATATAAAATAATCCATTAAAGATATCCCCAATGCCTTCAATCCAACAATACTGCCATCTTTCTCCATTTAATTTTAATTCGGTACGATACTCACCATTTTGCATTAAACGCTGTCTTTTTGAAACTACAACTAATTTATTTTCAATGGCATATAGATTCTCCAGATGAAATGTGTCATTTAGCTGAATACTAAAATCATACAAAATATACTCGTTGTCAGGAAAATAGTTTTGTTTGGGGTCTTCGTTGTAAATATAAAATTTCTTGTTTTCATAGCGCGAAATCCCGAAAGAACTTTTTTGATAAACCTTATTATTTATCAAAGTATCATGTATTTGCAGAACAGCTTGTATTTCACCATGACATCCAGATCCTTTTAATCCAGGAGGCCCAAAACAGCTAACATAACCATATATAGCACCCTCAGGAAACATTTTTATTTCCTGTGCTGGTAAGCTATAAAAGAACATTAAAACAAAAAAAGACAAGAATGAACTTTTCATACTTTTTTCTTTATCTAAACAGTTGATTTTGAATACTGATTCCGCAAAGCTATTTAAAATTAATTTAATTATGGTAAAATATCAGGATTAATTTCTGGCTATTCTGCCTTAATTTCCAATACATCACTCAATTTAGTTGTGTAGCAGGGTGATAGTTTCTCGTTTTTCAGTTTCCATTTCCGGTCGAAGCCCTGTGCCGCAATTTTCACTTTCTGTTTTCCGTACGATTCGTTCAGACTGTCCATAACTCCCATAATCTTACTGTATTTATCCCGGTTACGCACATCAAACAAATCGCCCTGGAATGGTCGTTCAGGAACAATTTCGGTAATAATGACTCCGGCTTTCTTGTAGCGATAGCCGTCTTTATAAATTGATTTCAAAGCTGCAAGCGCAAAACGAATTAATTCGGTTGTATCATTTGTCGGCACAGGCAATTGTAATAGCAGTTGGTTGGAATACTGCGGCTGATTGGTGGCAAACGGATTAGTATGTATAAATACCATAAGCACCGATGCCAATGACTGTTGTTTACGTAGCTTCTCGGCACATGAAGCTGCAAAATTAGCCACCGCTTCCGAAATAGGCGCAAGCTCCGTCAGTCGCTCTCCAAAGCTGCGTGACGTGCAGATTGATTTCTTGGTTTCCGAACTATCCATTTCAATACAGGGCGTGCCTCGCAACTCCAGCCAGGTTCGCTCACCCACAACACCCAATTCTCGTCGCACCCAACTTTTACTTCGCTGAGTAAAATCCCAGGCAGTTTTTACGCCATGATACTGGAGTTTTTTCGTGAACTGCCTGCCAATGCCCCAAACATCGTTTATCTCAAACAGTTTCAACGCTTTCTCCCGTTTTTCGTCCGTATCAATTATGCAAACACTTTTGTAGTTTTTGTATTTCTTGGCAAATTTACTGGCTACTTTGGCCAATGTTTTGGTAGGCGCTATACCCAGACTCACCGGAATTCCGGTATTGCGGGTGGTTGTTTGCACTATTTTTCCTCCTAACTCGTAGAGATCAATGTTTTCAAAACCATCAAACATCAAAAAAGCCTCATCGATGGAATAAATCTCTATTTCAGGAACAAACTGCTGAATAACAGTCATTACACGATGTGACATATCGCCGTATAACACATAGTTTGACGAAAAAACAGCCACCTGATTAGTTTCAATCAATTCCTTGAGTTTGTAGGCGGGTTCGCCCATTGGAATTCCCAGGGTTTTTGCTTCAGCGGAACGCGCAATCACACAACCGTCGTTGTTGGATAAAACCACGACCGCTTTGCCATTGAGCGACGGATTAAAAACCCGTTCGCAGGAAGCGTAAAAGTTATTACAATCGAGTAAGCCGTACATTTTTTAATGTGCTAATGAGCCAATGTGCTAATGTGCAAATGAGTTAAGAGGATAAGTTGATTGTTGAATAATTTGCTAATTGGCATATTCACTCATTGGCACATTATTTCTTATGACTCTTTATAGAATAGGTCACCACGCCCCAAATGCAAAAATTATTTTCCTCAGTCACTTTGAGAGCTTGAAACTTTGGATTAGCAGGGATGAGGTAAACAGCATCGGGTTCTATTTTGATATATTTTAGCGTAAATTCACCGTCGATAAAACAAACAGCCGTATCACCATCCTGTGGCTTAATAGACTTGTCGATTACCAAAATATCACCATCCACAATCCCTGCATCCTGCATCGAAGCACCTTTCACCCGACCATAGAATGTACTCGACGGATTGGCAATCAACTCTTTGTTGAGGTCTATTTTCAGATCGATATAATCCTGAGCCGGACTGGGAAATCCTGCTGCAATGCCACCATCCACGAGTGGCAACTCCAGCACGGTTTCGGTATTGGCCGAGTAAAAATCAAGGGTTGGTGAACTTGCTATTTTATTGATTTTTTGCATGTTATCTGAATCGAGTTTAGGTGTCAGTATTTCATTCCAACTTATCACAAAGTAACGCATTTTGTTTCAAAAACCTTCAAAATCTTATCATAAAACTTGCATCAAGTTTCCAACAACAGCGTTTCTGTTATTTCGTAGACAAATGTTTTTTAGTACTTTTGCAAATCTATGTATATGTAGCCTATTTTTCACACATTCAGTTTTACACATTATGAGCATTATTCAAATTAAAGACAAAAAATTCAGCTTATCCATTCCCGAAACCGAAATTCAGAAAGCAGTACGCGCTGTTGGTGATGCTATAAACCGTGATATGGCCGACAAAGATCCACTCTTTATTTGTGTGTTGAATGGTGCCTTTATGTTTGCCGGTGACTTAATGAAAACCGTGAATATAGCCTGTGAAATAACGTTTATCAAACTCTCGTCATACGATGGACTTTATAGTACCGGCACGGTGAAAGAAATTATCGGGCTCAATGAAAGTGTGGTTGGACGGAATGTGGTAGTGGTTGAAGATATTGTAGATACCGGCATTACGATGGAGCGTATTTTGGGTTCGCTGCGAGCTAAAGGTGCTAATGAAATACGTGTGGCCACTTTTCTACAAAAACCTGATGCACTGCAACGTGACATTACGGTAGATTATATTGCTATGAAAATTCCAAACGACTTTATTGTTGGTTACGGACTGGATTACGATGGATATGGTCGTAACCTGAAAGATATTTACACAGTTGTCTCGGAATAAATAATATAAGAATATAGCTATGTTAAACATTATTATGTGCGGTGCACCCGGCTGCGGAAAAGGAACTCAGAGTGATTTAATCGTTGAAAAATACTCACTAACCCACTTATCTACAGGTGATTTGCTACGAAAGGAAATCGCCATGAAAACTGATCTGGGAATTATTGCCGACAGTTACATCAGCAAAGGTGAATTAGTTCCGGATGAAATGATTATTGATATACTGTTGAAATATGTCGAAAATCAACACGACGACAGCAATGGAATTATTCTGGACGGATTTCCACGCACGGTGGCTCAAGCCGAAGCACTGGAAGTGATGTTGAAAAAACTGGATAAAGAAATTTCGCTTTTAGTTGATTTAAAAGTGACTGAAAATGAATTAATTGACAGGCTTATCATTCGCGGAAAAACATCGGGTCGAAGCGATGATAACATAGAAACCATTAAAAAACGTCTGGATGTTTATCATAAACTCACCGAACCTGTCAACGATTTTTATAAAAACAAAAACCAATACACGCCCATCGATGGTATGGGTACAATTGAGGAGATTTTCGGACGGATATCTGGAGTTATTGATTCTAAAAAAGCTTAAATATACAATTTTAGATTTAGATTTACGATTGGTGTTTTAAAACTTATCTATGTTCCGGTTCCAGTCTAAAATCTAAAATCTTAAATTTAAAATAAAAAAATGGCAAGTTCAAACTTTGTTGATTACGTAAAGATATTTTGCCGCTCAGGCAAAGGTGGAGCTGGTTCCAAGCATTTATACCGCGACAAACTGACCATGAAAGGTGGTCCGGATGGAGGTGATGGTGGACGTGGCGGTCATATTATTTTGCGTGGAAGCAAAAATCACTGGACGCTTATTCACCTGAAATATGCCCGTCATATTCATGCCGGTGATGGCGATGGCGGTAGTCAAAGTCGTAGTTTTGGAAAAGAAGGCGAAGACAAAGTGATTGAAGTGCCTTGCGGAACAGTGGTTTATGATGCCGAAACGGGAGAATATTTGTGTGATATTACCGAAGATGGTCAGGAAGTGGTTTTGGTACAGGGTGGTCGTGGTGGTCAGGGAAACTGGCATTTTCGTACATCAACCAATCAAACACCACGTTTTGCTCAGCCGGGCGAACCTCCTATCGAAAAAACGGTTATTCTGCAACTCAAAGTACTAGCTGATGTTGGATTGGTGGGCTTTCCGAATGCCGGAAAATCAACTTTGTTGTCGGTAGTTTCGGCTGCAAAACCTGAAATCGCCGATTATCCTTTTACCACACTCGTTCCCAATCTGGGAATTGTATCTTATCGTGACGGAAAGTCCTTTGTAATGGCTGATATTCCCGGAATTATTGAAGGAGCTGCCGAAGGTCGTGGACTCGGTTTGCGTTTTCTCCGCCATATTGAGCGAAACTCCATTTTGCTGTTTATGATTCCGGCTGATAGTGACGATATCATTAAAGAATTTGATATTTTACTCAACGAATTAAAACAGTATAATCCTGAATTGGTTGACAAACAGCGTGTTTTAGCCATAACCAAATGCGATATGCTGGATGAGGAATTGCTGGAAGAATTGCGAAAAGAACTTCCGAAAGACATTCAAACGGTGTTTATTTCATCCATATCCGGTCTGGGAATTCCAGAGCTAAAAGACCTGATCTGGACCGAAATCAACAAAGAATCCAACAAAGTGGTTGAATTCTCACATCGCCCGATGGAGATTAGTCAGAAACTGATTGATGCAGAAGAATGGGATGAAGAAAATGAGGAAGAATGGAATGATGACGAGGAAGAGGATGATTTGAGTAAATACAAAGGCATCGGCTGGGACGAATTGTAACCCCTAACCCCTAAAGGGGCATATTGTTTGTTGATTTAATCTACTAACATAATTTAGTCCTGATCAAATAATTGGCTATGAAGACTTTCACCCTTCTTTTTATTTTTGGCTTAACAATTTTAATGAGTCAATTAGTAGCTCAAAACCCTAAAGTTATAAGTTTTTCACATTTTTATGATGGCACTAAGGATTTACGTGTGTTGGGAAATTGCATCTCGAAAAATGTTTTGAAAAATAATACGCTGTTTCTGACCATTTATGTGAATAGTAATGGAATGGATATAAATGCCCATCGTCCAAAAGTTGAAATGCGTAAAGAAATCCTCTATATTGAACTTGAAGACACTAATAAAGTAGTATTTAAAAGAGAATACAATCCAAAAACCCGCAAATACGAAACAAGAGGTTATCAGAAAAGTGCTGTTTACCACACACCTATCGGAGGTCCTGATTTTCAACGATTCGAATTTGTAATTTCAACTGTCAAAAAAATGCCAGATAACATATATTTTGGCACCCAACTTCTAAAAGCTTGTCCTACGAAACCCATACAATTTGAAATTTTAAGAAACGATACTATAAACCTTATCAATAAAAATGGACAGAGGAATGGTTTTTGGTATGAATTCTATCCATCCGGCAAAATGAAAACCATTAAAAAGTATAATAATGGATCTTTTCAGTATGGAAAGGTATACGATGAAAATGGGAAAGAAACAGGAGAGATTTATGAAACAGGTTGTTGAATAAGTGAATAACACAGTAATTTATAGCGTATCTATCTCTGGAAAATTTGATAATAAATAAAAGCGCAGATTGTATTTACTTTACAACTACCCGTCAGGGCGGTGTAAGCATGGGCAATTATGCATCATTCAATCTGAGTCCGTTTTCAGGTGACAATCCGATTCATCTGGACATAAACCATCAACTTTTATGTCAGAAACTAGGCATTGAACCCTCAACATTAATCATTCCATTCCAAACTCATGGAACTGAAATCCGTGTAATTGATTCATCTTTTTTTCAACTTTCGGCCGATGAGAAAACACACAATCTGAACGGTGTTGATGCACTTATTACCCAACTTCCGGGAGTATGCCTTGGTGTTAGTACTGCCGATTGTGTTCCCCTGATTTTCTTTGATTCAATCAGAAAAGTTATTGCTGTGGCTCATGCCGGTTGGCGGGGAACCTGTGCACGAATTGCAGAAAAAACACTAATGACAATGACTGAGAAATTTGGCTGTAATGCTGCTGACATTCTTGTTTCAATTGGTCCTTCTATTTCTGCTGAAGTGTATGAAGTGGGGAACGAAGTATTAAAAAGCTTTGAAAATGCCGGATTTGATACGAAAGAAATTTTCACTGAACGAAACGACTCTGTTTATCTCGATCTTTGGGAAGCAAACCGACAATCGCTACTGAATGTTGGAATAAAATCAGAACATATCGAAATTGCCGGGATTTGCACCTACACCGAACACGAGCGTTTCTTTTCGGCACGTCGGTTAGGAATAAAATCGGGGAGAATGTTGAGTGGAATTATGATTCAATGTGCCAATTAGCCAATATGAAAATGTGCCAATAAAAAGAAATGAATATAGAAATTTCATCTGATATACACGATGCCTGCCCGGATTTAAAACTGGCAATTATTCGCTGTGAAGTACAGAATTCAACTACTTCTGCTGGCTTATGGCAGGAAATGGAGACGGAAATTCAGGGAATTAGAGCCACTTTTAGCATAGAAGAAATCAATAAACGTCCTGAAATTGCAGCTACCCGACAAGCTTACAAAGTCTTGGGAAAAGACCCGAACCGCTATCGTCCTTCAGCCGAGGCACTTTGTCGACGAATTGTTCGTGAGATTGAGATTTATAAAGTCAGCACGTTGGTGGATATCATTAATCTGGTTTCTATTCGGAGTGGATTCTCCATAGGTGGTTTTGATGCCGATAAAATTCAGGGCGATGTGGTACTGGGAATAGGAACTCCCGAAGATAAATTTGAAGCCATCGGACGTGGACTGCTCAATGTGGAGGGCTTACCACTTTATCGTGACGAAATTGCCGGGATTGGCACACCCACCAGTGATAATGAACGTACTAAAATTATGGACAAAACAACCCGTTTGTTGATGATTATAAATGGTTATAGTGGAGAAAAAGGATTACCAGTAGCTTTGAATCATAGCCTGGAATTGCTCGGGAAATATGCAAGCCTAGGAAAATATGAAACAGAATGGATTTAAAAAATTAATCCAGATGTTCCAGCATTTTTTCCAACTCTACGTCCAGTTCGTGTAACTGTTTTTTGCAGAATTCCATCAATACGGCTGCCCGTTTTACTTTCTCCGAAATAACATCCATATTTACTTCCGAATTGTTTTCAAGTTCTGCCAGAATCTGCTCCAGTTCGGCAACTGCTTCTGTGTAGGTTTGTTTTTTCATGATTGGCCCCCTAAATCCCCCCAAAGGGGACTTCTGAAAAGTTTATATGTTGATTTTTCTAAAATTATTTTCTATGAAATTACTGAGAATTATTGCTAACTAAAAGTCCCCTTTCGGGGGATTTAGGGGGCTCTATTCGTCCGAAAAATGCACCAGCACATGCCGGTACGAGTTGAAAATCTTTGATTTGGAAACAAACCCAAGATAGACCTTGTCGTCGTCGACCACCGGTAAATACCACGAGCCCGTATCTTCAAAAATATCCATCACCTTCTCCATTGGCATGCTTACATTCAGCGTGGCGGGAATCGATGTCATCAGTTTACTCACTTTAAAGCGGTCGTACAAATCGGGGCGGAACATAATATTGCGTACTTCGTCCACCAGCACAATGCCAATAATTACATTGGTTTGCGGATTCAGAACCGGAAACAGGTTTCGTTTGGAGCGTGAAATATTTTTCACCAGTTCACCCAGCGACATCTCTGGATTCAGAACAATAAAATCCGTTTCGATAAAGTTTTCCATTTTGAGCATAGTCAGAATGGCTTTATCTTTGTGATGCGTAAGCAACTCCCCTTTCTGTGCCAGGCGCATAGCGTACAGACTGTGAGGTTCGAAAAGAATAATAGTCAGATACGAAACAGTGGAAACAATCATCAAAGTCATAAACAGATTATAACCCCCCGTCAGCTCCGCAATAAGGAAAATACCGGTAAGTGGTGCATGCATGACGCCCGACATAAGTCCCGACATACCAGCCAGTGCAAAGTTTGATTCGGGGATTGGAAGACCCATCATGCGGAGTAAATGAGCAACAATAAATCCGGTTAAGCAACCCACAAACAGCGAGGGAGCAAAAATACCACCGACGCCTCCACCACTCGTAGTGGCTGCCGAAGCAAAGATTTTAAACACGATAATAAGTACCAGATACACTATCAGCACCCATGGACTACTTCCCATTCCCAGAAACAAACTGCGATCGAGTACCGTGCCGGAATGACCGTTAAGCAAGGCCACAATGGTATCGTAGCCTTCGCCGTAAAGTGGAGGAAAAATAAAAATCAACAAACTGAGCATAGAGCCACCAATTGCCAGTTTACTGTAGGGGTTTTTGAACCTGCGGAAAAGTCCTTCCAGACGGTTCATTCCACGGGTAAAATAGAGCGAAACCAATCCGCAGATAATTCCAAGTAAAATCAGATAAGGTATTCGTGAAATGGCAAAACCTTCGTAGGTACCAAATTCAAAGGTAAACGAACTCCCCGAAAAGAAATAAGATAAGGCTGTGGCGGTAACCGACGAAATAAGCAGCGGAACAATGGCGGTAAGCGTCATATCGAGCATCAGCACTTCCAGTGTGAAAACAAGTCCGGCAATAGGTGCTTTAAAAATGCCACCAATCGCTCCGGCAGCACCACAACCCACCAAAAGCATCAGTGTTTTCTGATCCATTTTGAAGAAATTCCCCAGATTCGACCCGATGGCAGCACCGGTTAGTACAATAGGTGCTTCGGCTCCTACCGACCCACCAAAGCCAATGGTGATGGAACTTCCTACCAGCGACGACCAGATATTATGAAGTTTCAGGATGCTTTTTCGTTGCGAAATAGCATATAGAATGCGGGTAACACCATGACTTATATTGTCCTTAACCACATAACGAACAAAAAGGGAAGTGATTAGAATACCTACTATAGGAAATACCAGATACCAGTAATTGACGGAGTATTTACTAAAGCTTTCGGTGAGGAGATATTGAATAAGATGAATGCTCGATTTGAGTAAAAATGCCGCTGTGGCTGTAAATAGTCCAATCAATAAGCTCAATATCAAAATGAAATTGCGCTCTTTGATGTGCAACTCCCGCCACGCAATCATCCGTATATACCAACTTTTACTTTCCATACCTAAGGATAAAACTTGCTGCAAAGATAAGGAAAAATAGTTGTAGCTTGAAATTAACAAATCCGATCAGCTGGGTTATTCTGTTTTTACAACGTTCTGAATTATCCAACTCTGTTATACTTTTTATCCACTTTGTTTTGAAGACAGACAAACTGTAAAGATCCTATCCGGGAGGTCGAAGCAAGGGATAGTTCTTATAACCCGCCTGCACCTTCAAAATTGCACTCCATACCCGGCGCACCTACAAAAACAGCTTTAACAACCGATGTTGTTAAAGCTGTTTTAATGAAAACAATTTTAATACTTTCCCTTAGAAGAGTTAAAAACAGATAATCTATAGACTAACTGTGGCTTACATTAGCAGATAATGCGTAAAATAATCTATCTTTGTCTGTCAAATTTCAACCATTGAATTAAAAAAAATAAAATGAAACGAACATTAAGTATCTCGCTGATTATTTTGTTATTATCAACTGTTTTTTCATTGAACGCACAAACAAAAAAAGCGGTTCAACAAAAGAAAAATACGATCTCTCTGGACTCAATGCTATTCAAAAAACTCACCAATCGGGTGGAAGTTGGATACAATAACCCGGCTCAGTATGGGAGCAATTTTAGCACAAGCTATTTTAATGGATTTAAAATGGGGCTAACAACTGAATATCCTTTACAAAACAATTTAAGTCTGCTTTCGGGTATTCTTTATAATTTTGTTTATTCCGATAAACTTCAGATTTATGGTAGTTCTACCTATGTGTTTTATTCAACCAATGGTCATTTTATTAATATACCGATTCAGATTGCCTATTCTATTCCTGTTACGAAAGAATTGAAATTTATGGGATTTGCCGGTCCTACGGTTAATGTGGGTCTTTCTCAAATTAAAACCACTTTGTCAACCGTAACATCTGTCACAACAAACTATAAAGAACAAAGCTACATCTCAAATCTGAGTCAATTGGATTTACAACTTGGTTTAGGCTTAGGCGTTCAGTGGAAACAATACCAGTTGAAAGGTGGATATGATTATGGATTGTTGAATATTAACCGCTTAACTACCGGAAATCTGTATCAGAAAGGATGGTATGTTTCACTTTCAGTTACGCTGTAAATTAGTCACAGTCATTTAGGAAATGCAACTTTATCCCATTTTCCAGAAGCATCCTCTAATTTGTACCGACAGCAGAAATTGTCCTTCCGGTTCCATTTTCTTTGCGCTTAAAGGCGACAACTTCAATGCCAATGCTTTTGCAGCTACCGCATTAGAAAAAGGGTGTGCCTATGCGGTGGTTGATGAAATTGAATATGCTCTTGATGAGCGTTTTATTTTAGTGGATGATGTACTGAAGAGTTTGCAAGACCTGGCTCATTATCACCGTCAACAACTTGGAACGACCATTATTGGCATTACGGGAACGAATGGGAAAACTACCAGCAAGGAACTGATCGCCTCTGTTTTAAGCGAAAAGTTTAGGATTCTTTTCACGCAGGGCAATTTGAATAATCATATAGGTGTTCCTCTTACTTTGCTCCTTCTGAAGCCCGAACATGAGCTGGCAGTGATTGAAATGGGAGCAAATCATCCGGGCGAAATAAAATTATTGTCTGAAATTGCCTGTCCTGATTACGGAATCATCACCAATGTAGGGAAAGCTCATCTCGAAGGTTTTGGCTCATTCGAAGGAGTGATGAAAACCAAAGCGGAACTGTATGATTTTATAGCTGCTTCAGGAAAACAGATTTTTATTAATGCTGATAATGATTATTTGCTCGAAATGGCACAGAAATCAGGCATCTTGAAATCCGACAAAATAATAAAATACAGTCAGAAAGGTGATTCTGCTGATATAAAAGTGTCAGGACAAATCCTGAATTGTTCCCCTTTTCTTGAAATGACCTGCAAAACTGACAGTCAGCCTTTTGAAATAAAAACGCAACTGATTGGATCGTATAACGCTGAAAATGTGTTGGGAGCACTTGCTATCGGACAGCATTTTGGCTTATCTGACGTTCAGATTAAAAATGGATTAGAAAAATACAGGCCTAAGAATAATCGATCACAATTGACTGTTACCGACAGGAATAAATTGGTTGTGGATGCCTATAATGCTAATCCGACCAGCATGACTGCCGCCATTCTGAATTTTGCCCAAATGGAAATTCCAAACAAAACATTGATTTTGGGCGATATGTTGGAACTGGGTGAATACAGTGAAATTGAACATCAAAACGTGGTGGATTTGCTGCAACAAAATAAGTTTTCAAGCGTTTTATTGGTTGGTAAAGAATTCTCGAAAACAAAAAGCAACTTTAGCTGCTTCGAAAATGTTGAAGCTTTAATGGAAGATATTGAAAAGAATGCTATTGTTGATCAAATTGTATTAATAAAAGGTTCGAGGGGAATCAGACTCGAAAAAGTATTGTTAAAACTTTAAAGCTGAACAGTTTCTGAAGTTTATTTTAAATTATGGATAAGGTTAAAAGAAGAAATTTTATTATTATTACTGCAGTTTCGGTAGTTATTGTTACCCTCGGATTTGCCGTATTTTATTTTGTGCGTAAGGCGAATCAGAAAGAGGCGGAAGTAGCAGAGGTAATTCAGATGATGAACTTTGAAAAAGAACAGGTTCAGAAAGAATATGCCAATTTGAATCAGGAATTCGACGGTTATACCTCCAATATTAAAAATGATTCGTTGGTAAAACTGTTGCAGGATCAGAAAAGCAAAGTTCAACAATTACTTGAAGAACTGCGTGTTACAAAATCGACAAATGCAAAAAAAATTGCTCAGTTAAGGCAAGAACTGGCAACGGTTCGTCAGGTAATGATTCAGTATGTCAATCAGATTGATTCGCTGGACAAAGCAAATAAAGTGCTGAAAACGGAGAATGTGGAAGTACACCGAAAATTCAAAGCTGCCAGTGAAACCGTTAAGGAATTATCGAAAGAAAAAGAGAACTTGAATCAGGTTGTTACGCGTGCATCCATTTTGGAAGTCACTAACTTTAAAATGACGCCACTCAACAGCAGCGGGAAAAAAACAGGTTGGTTTTCACAAACAGCCACCTTGCAGTTTAATTATAGCATTACAAAGAATGTCACTTCTCAACCGGGCGATAAAATAGTTTATTTGCGCATAACCCGCCCCGATGACGATGTGCTGACCAAAGGGAATACCTTCCGGTTTGAAAACAAAAATATCAGCTATTCTTCGATGAAGAAATTTGAATACAGTGGCGAGGAACTGAATGATGTAATTTACTGGAAAGTAGGCGAGATTCTACCCAAAGGAACGTACAAGGCTGATTTCTTTATCGATGGCAATCGGGTTGGAAGTTTTTCATTTGTATTTGAAAAATAATAAATAGTTCATCGTTTTGAAGATTTTGATTTATATGTCAGAATTTTAATAGCAATCGTAAATTGTAAGTCTCTAAATTGTAAATAGTCAAGTGTCACAATCCAATAAATTTACCCATGATGCTGAAGCAATCGCTTTCGATTTAAAACACCGGAATACGATTAAATTCAACATTTCACGCTACGATACAGCGGTGAGTAAAGGAATGGCGCGATATAACAATGTTGAAGCGGCCAAAACTCAGGCTGCAGCTATTAAACGGGAGGTTTTGCAAAACTGGGATAAATATTTGCTTCAGTTTGAGTCGAATATAAGCTCCCGTGGTGTCCAGGTTCTTTGGGCAAAAGATGCCGCAGAAGCAACAACATATATTGAGCAATTACTCGTGGAGAATGAAGCCCGTTTGCTGGTGAAAAGTAAATCGATGACCACAGAGGAAATTGAACTAAATGAAACTGCCGAACGAATGGGCTGTGAATCGGTTGAAACAGATTTAGGTGAATTTATTGTGCAGGTGGCCGGCGAGCGACCGTATCATATTGTCACTCCGGCTATGCATAAATCGAAAGGAGATATTGCAAAACTTTTTAATGAAAAATTTGATACGCCTATCGACAGTACACCGGAAGAAATGACGGAATATGTGCGTCAGGTATTGCGTAAAAAATATACAACGGCTCAGGTTGGTGTAACCGGTGCAAACTTTTTGATTGCTGATATTGGAGGCATTTCGGTTACTGAAAATGAGGGAAATGCATTGATGTCAACCGCTTTTCCAAAATTGCATATTGTTATTGCCGGAATTGAAAAAATCATTCCTGAATTGAACCAACTGGGACTTTTTTATCCTTTATTGGCAGCACACGGAACAGGGCAGCAAATAACTGCTTACAATACTATTTTTAGCGGACCACGAACTTCGACTGAAGTGGATGGACCTGAAAAGATGGTGGTAATTTTGCTCGATAATGGTCGAACAAATGTGTACGACGATGATGAAGCTTATGAATCTTTGGCTTGTATTCGATGCGGAGCGTGTTTGAATGGCTGTCCGGTTTATAAAACGGTGGGTGGATATACCTACGATACAACTTACAGTGGCCCGATTGGCTCTGTATTAACACCTTTTTTGCGTGGATTCAAGGATTTCTCGCATTTAAGTTTTGCTTCTACGCTTTGTGGAAAATGCGTGGAAGTTTGTCCGGTAAAAATACCCTTGACGGATATTCTGCTGGCAAACAGACGAAAGGCGGTAGAACAAAATCTTCGTCCGATGGCGGAAAAAGTACTGTTAAAAGGATTTAAGCTTATAAGTTCCAAACGTATAGGATTTGACCTGGTTCCCGGAACGTTGAAAACTGTCGGAACATTTCCATTTAATTATATGGCTTGGGGACCAAATCGTTCGATGCCTAAATTTGCGACTAAATCTTTTTCTCAACAATATAAAGACAAAACTAAATAAATTTATAAAATACTCAATATGAAACGAATATCAATTGGCTTATTTGTCACTTTTCTTGTTTTAATGGTTTTTTCAGCATGTCAGGAAAATGTGTATATGGATTGGAAAATAGCCAATGAACGATTTTTTAACTCATTGGAAGATTCTATGAAATATTATGCTTCCTCAAATTACACATCGCTACCTGATTCTGTCAAGCTAGTTTCACCTCCAATGCAAAAAGACTTGGACAAAAGTACCGGAATTTATTACTATTATAAACTCTATTATGCAGGTTATCCTTTAAGCCGACAACCCAATGCAAATAGTTACGTTTTGGTAAAATACAAAGGAACGCTGATTGATGGCACTGTATTTGATCAGGCTACTACTCCATCACAATTTATATTATCCAGTACGATTCAGGCATGGAAAGATGTTTTGCCAAAATTGCACAATGGTGCGCGTATAAAACTGTATGCACCAACTGCCCTGGCTTATGATACAGCAACACTTCATATGCCAACGATACCTCCTTATTCGGCTTTAGTTTTTGATATTAATTTGATTGATTCGCAGTATTAAGTTTTTATTATTGGAAGCTCATTTATAACTTTATAACGGATTGTCGTATGAAAAAACCGCTGCTTCTTATTTTATTTTTGTTTCCATTGCTGTGTTTTGCAGCTGAATATACCATTCAAACCGTTCCAAAGCCAAAAAATGCCTACGAGAATGGTTTTGTAAGTAATCCTGATGGTATTCTGAAAGCTGAAACTGTTCAACAAATCAATGTGACACTTGATTCGCTGGAAAAGCAAACGGGTGCGGAAGTGGCAGTGGTGGTATTGAACTCCATTGGTCAAAATGAAATAAAACCATTTGCTTCTGAACTCTTAAAACTTTGGGGAATTGGTAAAGCAAAGAAAGACAACGGATTATTGCTGCTTTTTGTTCTTGATCAGAAAAAAGTGACCTTCGAAACAGGTTACGGACTGGAAGGCATTTTGCCGGATGCAATCTGTAAGCGGATTCAGATACAGACTATGATTCCGGAGTTTAAAACCGGAAATTATGATGCCGGAATTCTTGCCGGTGTTCAGCGTATAGGTTCAGTTATTCGAAAAGAACCTGTCACGGAAGATGCTCCCAAAAAAGGTATAGCCTGGAATGAAGTGTTGCCTATAGCGATTGCTTTGTACCTTTTGATTGCCTTATTTACCTGGATTTGGGTGGCTAATTCCATTCAGACAGTGCGTAAAGACAAACGTCTCACAACAAACATTGCCAGATACAAAATAATAAAAAGTCAAAAGAATGGTATTCTGACTATGGTTGCACTGATAGTACCACTTGCCGGATTTATTCTGATACTTTTCTTCTCCAATCCTGTTTATATACTGTTATTGCTGCCTATTCCGCTGGCAACACTTCCTGCAAATTTGTATGCAAAGTGGATGGCATTCCGCATTCGTCGTCAACCAATTGCCTGCAATGCCTGCGACGGAAAAATGCATATCTTGTCTGAAAAGAAAGAAGATGCTCATTTGAAATTATCGCAACAATTTGAAGAACAATTACATGCAGTTGATTACGATGTATTTGTGTGTGATAAATGTGCTAATGAGGCCATTTTTACCTTAGATAAACCAAGTGCCTATAGCGAATGTCCGAAATGTGGCACAAAAGCACTTATTTTAAAAGAAAAGCGAACCGTAATAGCCGCAACCTATATCAGCGCCGGAACAGAACGAACTACTTATAAATGCAAATTCTGCGGACATGAAGAAAATGATAACCACAATATTCCTCGTCTAAGCAATTCAGGTGGTGGTTTGTTGGGTGGTGTTATTGCCGGCAGTATTTTTAGTGGAAGCGGTGGTTTTGGAGGTGGAAACGATGGAGGTGGCTTCAGCGGAGGAGGTGATTTTGGCGGTGGAATGTCAGGTGGCGGCGGTTCTACCAGTGGATGGTAGATAGTTAGGGACAAGTCGCGACTTGTCCGTACATAAAATCGAAATAATTTTTAATTTAAAAATATATTTAAAACAACAATCAAAATGAAAAAGAGCACAATTATTATTTTAGCTTCAGTAGCTGCATTTTTATTTTTATTCATCGTATTACCAATTGGTTTTGGTATTGGCAGTTACAATAAATTAGTTAGTTCAGAGGAAACAGTAAACAGTCAATGGGCGAACGTTGAAAGTCAATATCAGCGTCGTGCTGATTTGATTCCGAATTTGGTTCAAACCGTAAAAGGCTACGCTACGCACGAAAGCTTAACACTGGAAGGCGTAATGGCTGCCCGCGCTAAAGCTACTCAAATTACGATTGATCCTAAAAACATGACTCCTGAAAAACTACAACAATACCAGGCTGCTCAGGGTCAGGTGGGTGCTGCTTTAGGCAGATTAATGGTCGTTTCAGAAAATTATCCTAATTTGAAAGCCAATGAAAACTTTCTGGAACTTCAGGCACAGTTAGAAGGTACCGAAAACCGCATTGCTGTTGAACGAGGTCGCTTCAATGACCTGGCTAAAAGTTATAATACTGATATTCGTCATTTCCCTACAAATATAGTAGCCGGAATGACTGGTTTTCAGAAGAAACCTTATTTCGAAGCAGAAAAAGCTGCAGCCAAAGCACCTGCAGTTAAATTTTAGATTATGTCAGAAAATAAATACATTCCGTCAACTGATCGTTATACAAATACTGTTGGCTATAATCGTTGTGGAAATAGTGGATTAATGCTTCCGAAAATTTCACTTGGTTTGTGGCACAACTTTGGTGACGTGGACAATCAGGATGAAGCACTTAAAATGCTTCAATTCGCTTTCGATCATGGTATCACACATTTCGATTTGGCCAATAACTACGGTGTTCCTCCCGGAAGTGCAGAAACAAATTTTGGTAAGATGCTTAAATCAAATTTTAGTGCTTACCGCGACGAAATGATTATCAGCACAAAAGCCGGTCACGAAATGTGGCCTGGTCCCTATGGTGACTGGGGCTCACGCAAATACCTTGTTGCCAGCCTGCATCAAAGTCTGAAAAGAATGCAAATGGATTATGTGGATATTTTCTATTCGCATCGATACGACCCGAATACGCCGCTTGAAGAAACCATGGCTGCCTTGTCTGATATGGTAAAGCAGGGGAAAGCACTTTATGTAGGTATTTCTAAATATCCGGTCGATAAAGCCCGTGAAGCTTACCGCATCTTGCGCGAGAACGGGACTCCTTGTCTTATTTATCAGGACAGATACAGCATTTTTACCCGCGAAATTGAATACGATGTATTGCCTTTAGCTGCTGAGAATGGAATTGGTTTTATCGGCTTCTCCCCCTTGTCACAGGGCATGTTGAGCGACAAATATTTACATGGAATCCCTGAAAACTCCCGTGCTGCTCAAAGTCATGGATTTCTTCAAAAAAGCCGTTTGACTCCTGAGGTGATTGACAAAATCAGCAGTCTGAATGATATTGCCGCTCAACGTGGACAAACATTGGCTCAGATGGCTGTTGCCTGGTGTTTTCATAAACCACAGGTCACATCCATAATCGTTGGAACAAGTTCCGTCAAACAGTTGCAGGATAATATCGATTCTTTAAAGAATCTGAATTTTACTGAGGACGAATTGTGGCGAATTGGTGAATTTGGAATTTAAATTTCAAGAATGAAAAAAACGTTCAGAAATATAAGTTTTGTCGCATTCGTGAGCTTGTTTTTTATAAGCTGTGATGATACTTATATTTCTTCTATTCCTGATTATCCGGTTTATCTGGAACTCAATCTGGTCACAACCTATCCGATCTTTCGAAATTCCATCAATAAAAGTATGATATTTTTAAAACCGATAACTGCCATTGAACGGATTGGTTATGCTGGAGTTTTAGTTTATAGCGGCTTTGATGGAGCGTATTATGCTTTTGATATGAGCTGTCCCTACGAACATTTGTCTACTGTCAGGGTCTATCCAAATGAATTAGGGCAAGCTGTCTGTGAAAAATGCGGAACTGTTTTTGATATTGGCTACGGTGTTGGAAATCCTTCCAAAAGAATCCGTCCAAATTTACCTGACACAACGGCTCTGGCTAAAGAAGTTCTTAAACGCTATCGTACGGCTTTGTCAGGTGATGTTTTATATATTAACCGATAATTATTTCCATTTCGTGGGAGGAATCAGTATTGACGAAAAGGCAATAAATACAATATAAATCGGGTAAATAAGCGAAAGTATAAACGAATAAGCCCATATATTGTCCAATTGAAAGAACCGCCGCACCTTGTACAGAAAATAGGTATCAATTGAATATTTAAAAACAAAGAGTAGCAGAAAACCTATACTGTATTGCCATTTGTCGAAAGCCATTCCAAGAAAAGCTAAACTCACTAAGCTGACAGCCAACACAATGGTTGCTGTTAAAATAATCTGCCAGTCAGAATAAGACTTGGATTTTCCGGCCCATCTTCTCCGCTGATTGATAAATTCCATAATATTTTTAGGCGGTTTAGTCTTTACGAATGCAGCTTCGGATTTTAAAAAACGGATTTTCCCACCTGCCTTTTTAACGCTTTCGAGTAGAAAAATATCGTCACCCGATTGCTCCTCATTGTGTAAATCTTTTTGTGATTTCAACCATACTTTTTTGGTAAAGGCCAGATTGGCACCATTACACAAAATAGGCATTCCGGCACCTGATGCACCTGCCGCAGTGCCGGCAAGACTTGAGAATTCAAGAGCCTGAACGCGTGAGAATAAGTCATCTTTATCAGACAATCCAATTGGACCGATAATTAAATCACATGGAAATCGTTTGTAAAAACTGGCAATGGCTTCAATCCAGTGATACGAGGGCATGCAGTCGGCATCGGTGGTGATAATCAGTGTTGAGTTAGCTTGAGTGATACCTTCTTTCAGCGCATTTTTCTTTCCATGTCCCACGGCGTCAATAAGCTTAATATTGGGGAAATCTTTTTGTGCCCTTTTGATATAATGTCGTGTTGAGTCGGTAGAATGGTCATTTATGATAATCAATTCAAAGTTTTGATAACTTTGCTGAGCCAGGATGCTAATTAATTTCATTATGTTTTCCTGTTCATTTTTGCAGGGTACTACCACCGATACAGGGAAATCAATGTCAATGATTCCTTTTGGTTCGTATGAAAATATATTTTCCCAACCAAGTATAAATATCAGAATCAGTAAAAAGTATAAGATAGAAATAAATAACGCACTAATAATCAACACCATAAAATAAAAATTGTAACAGTTTAATAACGAATAGATCAGCTTAGAACAGGTAATTTAGACCAATATAGAATCCGGTATTTCCATCTTGTATATTAAGTGCTTTACCGAAATCGGCCGATATTACAAAGTTTTCATTCCATCCGATTTTCAAGCCAATACCGGCAGCCGAATGAAACTTTCCAGCTTCATAATTGCTAAAATAACTCGCTTTATCTGCAACAGAAACTTTCGCTAAATTCATTTCTATCGGTTTGAGAATGATTCCTGAATCAAAAAACACATTGGTTCCCAGATAGAAATTTTGTTTCAACCATTCGAAGCGAACGAATTTATAACGGAATTCAAAATTTCCAAAAGCCACATCGTCACCTATTATGCGATTGCGCAAAATACCGCGAACTGAACTTTTACCTCCTAATCCCTGATTGGTGGCAGCTATCAGATAACTTGTAATTAATTCGGGTTGAGCATAATACGGAACTGTAGCAGTCCCAACAGTTGTTTGATAATCAAGCCTATAGGCAAATATCAACTCTTTTGCCAACTTAAAATACTGACGATGAATGACGGCAAATTTGGTATGCGGTTTATCGTTTATGAACTTTGGTGCCGATTGAATCACGGCTTCGGTAAATATACCTTTTGTGGGGCAAGCCAACTGATCGCGTGAGTCATATTTCAACCCAACTTTCAAATAATTAATACTACCACCGTTTGCTTCTGTAGCATCAATTAATCCCCAGGCTTTATATTTCTGAAATAAATCGCCACCCGGAACTGCCGATAAACCTAATTTCTTGATATTTACTGTATCCATTTTGAAATTGTAGAAGGCATATCCTGCAACCCAACCAAATTTCGACTCACCAAAATATCCCTGAAAATCAGCTTTTATTCTAAATGTATTTTTTTCGCATTTATAAAAATTACGGTATGATTTACTGGTCGTTACATCAAAATTACTTTGATAGCCATTAAAACCATAAAAATCGGACATTTGATCCGGAACGTAAGCCACATCGAGCGTTGTTCTGACTTTAGGAATCAGCTTTTCCGAATCATACCTTAATCTGGCAATGGTAGTTCCTTTAGTGTAAGTAGATAATTCAAGATAGAGTGAGTGATTGTACTTCGGATAACCAGAACCATCTCCGTAATCATACAAATTAACTAATGCGCCATATTGAAAACCCAGGTCGGAATCGTACGAAACAGCCGGTAATGCACCAAAACCAAAACCCTTTTTCGCCTTTTGTTGCGAATAAACAAAAGATACCACCAAAAATAAACAGATTGTGAATATGAATCTTTTCATGGGAGCAAAATTTAGAACATTTGTCAAAGATATAAAAAATTGTCAACAAAAAACAAGCACACTTAAAAAAGTGTGCTTGTTTAGTTCCTTTTTTGTCGGATTTAGTTTCCCTGACAAAAATTGCAAGTTCCAAAATACGAAACTTCTACCGAATCAATTTTGAATTTATCTGTGTAAGGGATTTGAAACATAGATGGCTTCAAATCAAAAATATCATGAACTTTTCCGCAGCTTTTACACATAAAGTGACCATGAGCCGAAATATCGACATCAAAGCGTGCGTTTTTTTCATCAATAGCGAGGGCACGTACTGCGCCTTTTTCCACAAACAAATCAAGTGTATTATACACTGTTGTTTTCGATAGGGTTGGCATTGTGGGACTTAATGCCATGTAAATTTCGTCAATAGTCGGATGTGTTCGGTTATTTAGCATAAAATGCATTACAGCCGATCGTTGAACGGATGGTTTAATTAAAAACCGTCGTAAATACTGATGTGATTCTAACATGCTAATACAATTTTTGGAAAATATATAAATTTAAAATATTTACAAAGATAGTGGAATTAACTGAAATTTCAAGAATAAAACCTAATTTTTTTTATTGTTCAATTATAAATAAAACCTGGTTTCAAAAACTGTTAAATATTCGATAAAAGAAGACTATTTTCCATCATTTCATTATTTCCACAGAGTTAACTGTAGTGTTGTTAAATCAGGATTTCAGAAATGCTTAAAGAAAATTGATTTCTTTCAATACATCGTTTGTTCCACGCACAGCAGCAGCACTTTTCTCGAATAAAGCTTTTTCTTCGTCATTCAGTTTATAGTCAAGAATTTCTTCAACACCATTTTTGCCGATCACAACCGGTACACCAATGCATATATCATTCTGATTGTATTCTCCTTCGAGGTAAACACAACAAGGAATAATTTTTTTCTGATTATGAATAATTGATTTCACCAGATAAGCCACTGAAGCACCCGGAGCAAACCAGGCAGATGTTCCAAGTAAACCGGTCAACGTAGCACCGCCTACCATTGTGTCTTTAACCACCTGATCCAAGGTTTCTTTATCTAAAATGCTGCTTACCTGACGTCCTTTGTAGGACGCAAAACGGGTTAATGGAATCATTGTTGTATCTCCATGTCCGCCAATAACCATACAGTGTACTTCATTCTGATTTCCGTTCAACGCCTTGCTCAAATAACATTTGAAACGTGCAGTATCCAATGAACCACCCATACCAATAACACGGTTTTTAGGGAGACCTGAAGTCTTTAAAGCCAAATAAGTCATAGTATCCATTGGATTACTTACCACTACAATAATCGTATTCGGCGAAAATTTCAATACATTATCCACAACACTTTTCACAATTCCGGCATTTACACCGATTAATTCTTCACGGGTCATTCCCGGTTTACGAGGGATACCTGAAGTAATCACCACCACGTCAGAATCTGCTGTTAAGGAATAATCGTTGGTACAACCAATAATCTTTGAATCGAAACCTAATATGGCTGCAGTTTGGAACATATCCAAGGCCTTACCTTCCGAAACACCTTCTTTCACATCGAGCATTACCACTTCATCCGCGACTTCATTAAATGCAAGAATATTTGCACAAGTGGCACCCACATTTCCGGCACCTACTACTGTTACTTTAGACATAATAAATTATATTTTTTAGAGTTTGAATAATTTTATTTTTAGCGGCACAAAGATACAAACAAAAATCGATTAGAGAAATTTTTCTTTAATTATTTTTATGTTTAAATCCTGCTAATTATCAAAACCGAACAGCAGCTATTTATAACTTTTTAGTACCTTTGCTGTCGATTTCTGATAAGATGAAATACAAAGATATATAAATTTCAGAAATTTGATTGTATTAAGCCTGATTCATAAAGAAATATTAATCACTTTAAAAAACAACAATATGCAAACTATTGACAAATTTAATTTTGCGGGTAAACGGGCTTTCGTTCGCGTTGACTTCAACGTACCCTTAGACGAAAATTCTCAAATTACTGATGATACCCGGATTCGTGCTGCACTTCCTACTTTGAAAAAGATTTTGGCCGATGGTGGAAGTATTATTATCGCTTCACATATGGGTCGTCCAAAGAAAAATCCGGATACCAAGTATTCGTTGAAAGCAATTTTGCCACACGTTTCAAAAGTATTGGGCGTTGATGTGAAATTTGCTCCCGATTGTGCTCAAGCCGGTGATTTGGCTGCTGCTTTGAAACCCGGCGAAGCATTAATGCTTGAAAACCTTCGTTTTTATGAAGAAGAAGAAGGTAAACCACGCGGCGAATTTGCCACTGACGATGAAAAAGCTGAAGCTAAAAAAGTAACCAAGGAAAACCAAAAGAAATTTACAGCCACCTTGGCAAGTTATGCCGATTGCTATGTAAACGATGCTTTCGGTACGGCTCACCGGGCGCACGCCTCTACTGCTTTGATTGCCAGATATTTTGATGAAAGTAACAAAATGTTTGGTTATTTGATGGAAAAAGAAGTGATTGCAGTTCAAAAAATAATGACTGATACTGCCCGCCCATTCACAGCCATTATGGGTGGTTCAAAAGTTTCATCGAAAATTGAAATTATCGAAAATCTGCTTACCAAGGTGGATAACCTGATTATTGCGGGTGGTATGACTTATACCTTTACCAAGGCATTGGGCGGAAAAATCGGTATATCGATTTGCGAAGACGACAAACTGGATTTGGCCCTTGAATTATTGGAAAAAGCTAAAGCAAACAACGTGAAAATTGTGTTAGCGGTGGATGCCAAAATTGCTGATTCATTCAGCAATGACGCAAAGACAGCTTTTGTTCCGGTTGGAGAAATTCCTGATGGTTGGGAAGGATTGGATATCGGACCTGAAACTGAAAAAATCTTTGCCGACGTGATTAAAGCTTCTAAAACAATTCTCTGGAATGGTCCTACAGGTGTTTTTGAATTCGAAAACTTTACACATGGTTCACGCTCAGTGGGTGAAGCGATTGTAGAAGCAACCCAGAACGGGGCATTTTCGCTTGTTGGCGGGGGTGACTCTGTGGCTTGTGTAAACAAATTTGGAATTGCCGATCAGGTATCGTATGTTTCTACCGGTGGTGGTGCCTTGCTCGAAGCTATCGAAGGTCGGGTTTTGCCTGGTATTGAAGCTATTCGTGGATTCTAATTTTTTTTTAATAATACTCAAAGGGGCAATCAAAACAGGTTGCCCTTTTTTGTTTCTTTTCAATAAAGCGAATTGGTATTAATAGCAACTGAATTAATATTTTAGCCCAATGTCAACTTGCTATAATGCCGATGCATAGTAATAAACAGTACAATTAGACCTAGTCGACATTGGAATGTATTATTTCTGCAATCGGTATAAATTAGGGTAGCGTATATTGAACTAAAATCTAGTAGAGAAATTCCGTATCATCTCCTTTTAATAAAGATTTCAACTCAAGATTCATTACCTTTACCGCAAAAATAGAAAATTTAAAATTCATGCAAATCTACATAGCACCACTTCAGGGACTTACCGACTGGATATTTCGGGAATCATACAGTCAACATATTGGTTTGTTCGACAAAACTTTTACGCCTTTTATCCGGGTGCAGGGTGCTGATTTTTACCGTCCGAGCCAGTGTAACGATTTATTGCCCGTTCATAATGTCTTTCAAAAACCAGTTCCACAGTTTCTGGGCAATACCGCTGAGTCGTTCAAACGCTTTGAAGAATTGTGCCTGCAACACGCTTTCAGCGAAGTGAACATTAATATGGGTTGTCCATACCCCATGGTTACCGGCAAACGAATGGGTGCCGGATTATTGGCACAACCAACCGAAGTGGCGAAATTGCTTGAAGGCATTTTTGCCGAAACGAAACTGAAAATTTCGATTAAAACCAGACTTGGATTAGATAATTCAGCTGATTTTGAACCGCTAATTTCAATTTTCAATGCATTTCCGTTGGAAGAACTGATTATTCACCCCCGAATCGGGAAACAACAATATAAAGGCGAAGTAGATTTATCTGCCTTTGCGGAATATGCGCCGCAGTTAATACATCCAATTTGCTATAATGGTGATATTCTGACTGTGGCTGATATCGAAAAAGTGCAAGCCCTGGTTCCGCAAATTGACCGGTTTATGATAGGACGGGGAATACTTCAAAATTTTTTTCTACTGGCCGAAATCAGAAAACACGAGCTTCCACAAACTGAGAAAGTCAAGATGCTCAGGAACTTTCATATTTCTATCATCGAATATTGCAAACAAAAATACTCAGGCGATTTGCACTTACTTAAACGATTTGAAGAACTGTGGGAATATCATGCCAAAGGATTTGAGAACGGACACAAAATCTATAAGCAGGTGAAAAAGAGCAAAACACTGGCACAATATGAAGCGGTGATTTTCAACGCCATCAATGAACTGAATTAAGATTTTTCTTCTGCCGACTATAAACTCACGATTTTTATTACTTAATTTTTAAACAATTTTTCTATATCATCAGGTGCGCTAGGTCTGGGTGCATCATTATTCAGGATATTAGCATTTTTATCAAGCAAGATATATCGTGGAATAAGTATGCCTTTATTCAGGTAAATATTCTTCTGAATATCTGCTTGTAAATTTTCATTAGCCAGAATATGATTCCCATTTAATTTCAATTGTTCAACATCGGATGTCCATTTATTTCTAAATACTTCCTTGTCAATCGATATATATACAATGGCTATATCATATTTCTTTGCCAGAGAATCAAGTTTATCCTTGAATTGAAATTGCATTCTACAAGGTACACACCATGTTGCCCATATATCAATAAAAATTCTTTTGCCTTTTAACTCCGGTATGGTGGATAATTCTTTTAATGATTTAATAGGCCGAGTTAGAAAGCTTATTTTATTTTCCAATGAAATAGGAGTTTTATTTTCCTCTTTTTTCTGTGCTACATATTTTCCTTGAATAATCTTCAAGTATTCACTTTCTGGGAATTTAGCATTTATAAAATTATACATCTTTGACTTGTCAAATTCATTAAAGCCGTAGTTTATTTGATTAAGAAAGATTGATCCAAACAATGGAATTTGGAGGTAATCAGGTGAGAGTAAAAAGGAAGTATAGGGACCGAATGTGTCTTCGGAATTATTACTTAATAATTCGATTTTTTTAGTAGTATTCAATTTATTATATTGCATGCTATAATATCGAGAAATGTATTTATAGGGATACCTGTATTTTATAATATTTTTATCATAAGGTGGTAAAGCAATAAAAAAAGAATCCAACGATTTATTTATGGATAATGAATCAGTTTGAGTCAATTTTACTTTCTTAAAACCTCGTAATAGCATATTGCAGCAAGAAAAATACATGTCTGCCACTGCATAGTTCATATCATTATAAATCTTTTGCCCAAAATCTTTGCTTATTTTTCCTGAGGTTTGTAATTGTTTGATATCATTGTTCAAACCATCAAAAAATAGTGTTTTAATATCTTGCCTAATTGCCGCTATATTGATTCCTCCTTTTAAATGTTGATCAAAAATAGAATCTACATTTACTCTTCGACTGAAAGTATTTAGATAAACCTGACCAGAAGCATTATCCCCACTAAAATTAAGTATACCATTGTTGTAACTCAATTGAAGAGAATCACCACTATGTAAAAGCAAAGAATAGCGTTTTCCATCTGAATAACTTATTTGAATAAAAGAAAAATCTAAAATTTTAGGTTTATAGCAAATCTCTAATTCAGGAGATAATTTAAATTCGTTAGAAAGGGTTTGAAAATAATTGCAATATTTGTCAATTGGTTTATAAATACTTACAATCTCATTTCCTGTTGATTTGAGTATTACTTTTGTTTCTTTTCCAAAAATTAGCTGGCAATTAGCAAAAAAGGTAAATAGAAACAGTATTGAAAAAATATCTATAAAGTGAATTGGTGTTTTTTTGTTAATCATATTTGTATTGCTTTAATTGTGTAATTAATTATATGTGTTTTGTCATGAAAATTTCGAAACTTAAATATGGAAATAAATATAATTGTTTGCTGTTAATCTTATACTGGCTATACAATATTAAATATGTTTGAATTTAGTAGGTCATTATATTAAAACTTTTATGAAATTTGGAAATTTGGTTATATAAGTTGGTATTAATAGAGAAGTTATAGATTGTCAAATATCTTAATTTTTGCGACAAAGTGCGAGAAGTTATAAGAAACTTCTCGCATTTAATTTACTTCATCTTGATATTTACGTTATTCATAATTTTTTAAAGACCAGGAAAAAAGTATTTATAAGATTGAAATAGCACTACAGCTTCCGCCATTAGCACAATGAGTTGAAATAGCTGAAGCCATATCATTTAAACTACTATAAATATCAACCCAAGAACTGTTATATGGAGGATTGACTGCACCATTACAAGAACAACCCATTGCTTGTTGATTTTGACCACCATTAATGTTTTTCATTTCAACTCTACTGAGTTTACCTTGAATACTTTCAAGGTTCATTTTTAATGTTTTCATTTGATAAAAATTAGTAGTTTATGAAGCAATTAGTTGCAAATTACTCTGTATATTTTGTTTATTCAATGGCAACTATAAGCACCGTGCACAGAACTTATCATTGATATAAAATCTTATTCAATTGTAAATCACAAGTTATTTACTTAATGCTTTATCCATGCTTATTTTAAAAATATTGTCTGATGGACGTGAGAAATCTAAATTAATTATCCCTGTTCGCCTAACGTACATTTATTGATCAAAGGTTGTGCAACAGCCACGAAAGACGCTATGCCGAACACAAGCACTTTTTTACGCTATGCAAAACCGGGTATTTTTTCACTATTAGAGAAGCCTCCATATCAGTGCTGATTATTTAATACACATTACAAAATAGTTTAGTATTTTCTAATATTTTTATTCCAACGATTTCTTTGCCAAAAGTTTTAGCGGAGTATAAATACGCTCAATCATACTACGATTTTCTGTTATGATTTCAGCGGTGCCGTTCATTTCTCCGGTAAACTTCAGGTTTTTATTGACCGTTGAATGTAAACCTTTGGGAAATACTACTTCAACCATGTAATAATCGTTGTTGGCAACAAGGGATATGCCTTTCGTTTCAGCTTTTAGAAATCCATATTCCATATACGGATAACCTGCCACTTTGATATTTACTTTTTGTCCAATCTGTATTTTACCTGAACCCGAAGCAGGAACTTTTATCTTACCAATCAATTGCCCGGGCTGATGCGAAACAATGGCAAATACTTTATCTCCGGCATTGACAAACTGATTTCGTTTCCAATACGTATTGAAGGTCACGACACCCGATTGTGAAGCAATCAACAAATAGTTTTGTTCCCAATTGGCAATGGCAGCTAACAATTCACGATGAGTGGATTTCAACTCGGAAAACAGTTGATGTTTTTCCTGTAAATACTGAATGGATAGTTTGTTGACCGATTCTTTCATTTGCGAAGTCTCTACGTTTTGCAGGGAAATACTTGTTTGCAATTGAAGAAAATCCTGTTGCTTGTTCAGGTAGGTTTGTTCCGCTATTTCCATGTCGTAAGCTGATATTACTTTCTGACTGAAAAGTAACTTGTCCCTGTTGTATGCCGACTTCGAAAGGACAAGTTCCTGTTTCTTCATTTCCAATTGTTTTTGCATGTTGGCAAAATAAATGTTGCGACTAGCCATTTGTTTTTGCAGGGAAATTTTTTCCTGTAATGTCAGATTTAAAGTTAGAAAATTGTTGTAATTCATAGCTGCTTTGCTGAAAGCAGAGAAGTTGGATTGCAAACTCCCAAGATTATAGGATTTTGAAAGTAATTCTTTGGGGAAATTAAAACAGGAATCGGAAATAAGAACTGATGCTAACTGTTTTTGAAGTAACTGAAGGTCGACCGTGGAAGCCGGATTCTCAATCACTGCCAACACATCAGCTTGTTTTGCCTCTTGTTTATCAGAGCATAACAATTCTTTAATTTTTCCGGTGGATTTAGCAACAATCCAAACTGGCGGATTTTCAGTAGTAATCGTTACATCGCCCGAAACTACATCGGGATAACGGAAAAAGAAACTACCGACAAACAGCAATATTAACACGCTGGATATTACCGTTATTCCATAACGAATAAGCGCATGAGGAGGACGTGACAGAATTTCCTGTACTTCTTCGCTGCGGAGTTCTACCTCACCCCCGACTACTCTTCTCAAGGAGAGGAGAGTTGGGTTAGTTTCGCTTATGATTTCTTCTGTTTCCATTTTCTTAACTATAAACTATAAACTATCAACTGTAAACTATCAACTATTTCACAGTTCCAGTTGATTCTTCACCAACCGATAATACGCCCCTTGTTTTTGGGTTAGTTCCCTATGCGTTCCTATTTCCACAATTTCGCCTTTTTCCAACACAACTATTTGGTCGGCATTTTTGACGGTACTCAGGCGATGGGCAATCACTACCGAGGTTCGTCCTTTGAAGAATTTTTGCAAATTGTCCATAATCACCCGTTCGTTATTGGTGTCCAGAGCATTAGTGGCTTCGTCCAGAAAAACAAAAGCTGGGTCTTTATATACTGCTCGGGCAATAAGAATTCGTTGCTTTTGTCCCTGGCTTAATCCGTGTCCTTCGTTACCAATCTTGGTATTGTAGGATAGGGGCAGAGATTCAATAAACTCACGGATATTCGCAGTAATGACCGCATTCAGCAAACGTTCTTTATCGATAATTTCCACTCCGGGTGCTATGTTTTTGGCTATGCTGTCCGAAAAAATAAATCCATCCTGCATCACTACCCCGCATTGCTTGCGCCATTCACGGATACTGTAGTTTTTCAGATTGTTTTCGCCCAGCAGAATATCTCCTTTTTGCAGCGGATAAAAGCCCAATAATAGTTTTATCAGGGTAGTTTTCCCGCTGCCGCTGGTTCCAACGATGGCTGTTTGTTTTCCCACGGGAATATTCAGATGAATTCCTTTAATAACCGGTTCGCCAATGGAAGTGGCATCGTAGCCAAAAGTGGCATTCTGCAACGTAATATCTTTGTGGGTAGGAATCTCCCGGATACGTTGTTCGTCTTTTCCTTCTTCATCTTCTTTGTCATGCACTTCACTCAAACGTTCCAGGCTTAGTTTGGCATCCTGCGTTTCTCGTGTAAAAGTGATAAGCTGGTCTACCGGACCATTCAGTTGCCCAATAATATATTGTACCGCCATCATCATACCCAGCGTCATTTGTCCATCAATAACCAGCTTAGCCACCAGAGCCGTGATAATAATATTTTTGGTTTGGTTTATCAATACCGCCCCTGAATCCTGGTATTGCGAAAGTGCCATTCCTTTGATACGAAGCCGGAAAAGCTTGGCCTGTATCCGTTCCCATTCCCAGCGTTTTTGTTGCTCACAACCGTTGAGTTTTATTTCCTGCATGCCGGTGACTAATTGTATCACGTTGCTTTGGTTGGCGGAATTCTGAGCAAAACTTTTATGATCCAATTCGGCACGGCGTTTCATAAACAGCCACACCCACCCGAAATACAAGACACTGCCCACAAAGAAAATAGCAAAAATGCTAAAACTGTACAGAAATAATACGATGCTAAAAATAAACAGATTGAAAATAGAAAAAAGTATACTCAAGCTGGAATTGGTCAGGTAGTTTTGTATGCGGGTATGGTCGTTGATACGCTGAAGAATATCGCCCACCATTTTGGTATCGAAATAGCCCATAGGCAAGCGCATCATTTTTATCAGAAAGTCGGAGATCAATGCTATATTAATTCGCGTGCCCAGATGCAGCAATATCCAACCCCGTATAAAACCTACTGCAGAACTGCTAAACGTTAGCACCAATTGTGCTATCAATACCAAATAAATATACCCTATATTCTGCGCCGAAATACCAAAATCGACAATGGACTGGGTAAGAAAAGGCAGTATCAACTGTAATAAACTGCCGAAAAGCAAGCCCATAAAAAGCTGAAAAACCAGTTTCTTGTAAGGCCTGAGGTAGGAGAAAAGAAATGAAAATCCCTTACGGCTTACTTTCTCATCTTCCTGTTCATAAAAATCAGGGGACGGCTCTAACAATAAAGCTACCCCAACATCTTGCCCCTCGTTTTTGGAACTGAGCCAGCAACGGCAAAACTCTTCTTTTGTATAAACAATTTTCCCGGCAGCAGGATCAGCTAAGTATATTTTTTCTTTCCCCTGTTTTTCTGTTATATCATAAACTACTACAAAATGTACCTGATTCCAGTGGACGATACAGGGTAGTGGAGCTTCTAATAATTCTTTGAACGAAATTTTTACACCCGTTGTACGAAAACCAATGTTTTCGGCTGCCTCGCTGATGCCCAACATGGAGGTTCCTTCACGTGTTATCAACGATTTTTCCCGAATATTTTCCAAAGAATATATACGACCATAATATGCTGCTACCATTCTTATACAGGTAGGACCACAATCCATAGCATCGTGTTGCGAGTAGTGAGGGAATATTTTTTTCAAAATACTATTTAATAAATGAGTTAATCGGCTTTATCGCTTTTTTTATGACCAATTGTTTAATTAATTCAATAACGAGATTATTAAATTCGCTTAAGTGACTTTGAATCACATCATCATCTACAAACAATTGCACCTTTAAAAGAAGATTTTTTATTGATATTGGTCGTGTTAAGTGATTTAAGATTGCTTTTTCAAACTCGTCAATATCAATCAATGAATATTTTTTAGTATAAACTTCTGGGACAACTAAATTAAAATAATGTCCTTCGAACAATTCCAGATTTTCATAATATTCAACACCTACTCTTGAATATTTATTCATTAGACCAGCCCAATCAAACTCAGATTCAATTATTTCTAATCCCTCACTTTGAACAATCATTTTATTTTGAATATCATCTTCAACACTAAAGAGTTCTTGAAACCAATTCACAGCTGCTATATCTCGTCCATAGTAATAGTTCTCAGACATCTTTGAATTTCTTTTCAAAGTAATCAGCAGATTCTCGGAAAAATCCACAAAGTCGCTATTTAATTTATCAATATCCAAAGTTAAATTGGCATTCTCAATATAAGTGCTGAAAATGTTTTTCAAGAACTTAATATCTTGAATACTTTTATCTTCAAGGTTATTGAGAGCAAGGTCAGATTCGACAATCTCACTTTGATAACAATTTATTGCTTTTTTATGGAAGACTTTAAGACTTTCTTTAGTATACTTCTTTTTGTTAAAAATGCGACATATTAATTCTATATTATTGCTATTGAAAATTGCAATTATTTTATAATAATATTTAGGATATAATTCTCTCAATTTAGCAGCCATTTGGAGACAAGTAAATTCATCCCTTTTAAAATGCCCTAATAAATGAAGATAAGTTTTACGGAAAGGGACTTCATGAAAGTTTCCAAGATACTTGTATTCAATATCGTTAATTACATCATCTATAAGAAAATCTATTGGAATACCTTTATCTTTTGCCAGTGAATAAAATAGATGCTGTTCAAAAAATACATTAAACCGATCTAAATTATTGACACGGTGAAAATACTCAACATTTCGATTTATATATTCAAATGCTTCCTTTGTATATTCTTTGATAAATGGTATATTATTTCCTCCCAATATTCCTGCATTAACGCCTTTTATTGGAATCGATGACCAAAAATCATTTTTTACACAATTCGGAAAATATTGAAAATGTTTCATCAACTCTTCTTGTGTAGATGTATAATATAAAGTTGCATTTTCCGGATTTTGAGCTATCAATTCTTTTCCTAGTAATGCCTCAGGAAAAGGACTAAAAATAAAAACATCTCCATCAATATGAAGAAATGGTTTCTCTTGCAAAGAATAAGTATATATTTTGGGTATTGCCCACAAGTCTTTATTTATCAGATGCAAACAATCATGTGATATGTTAACCATGTCATAAGGTAAATCAAGTACATCTATTAACAACTTTGCAGCATCACTATTACAATAAAGCTCTACTTTATTGTAAAACTTCTTCAATTGCAAACAACTTAAGGCCCAACCCATTAAATGAAATTCAGGCTTTACCCACCCAAGAGAATCTTTAAATGGGTCTTTTGAGTCATTTATATAGAGTGTTTGAATAATATTCATCGATTTTTTATTTTAACGCATAAGCAACAGAAATAAACGTTATTCCAATTTTAGATGTATAAATCATTTACTTAGAGCTTGTTCTATTATTATTGAAAGTTTTTGAAAATTCGCCTCGATTTGTTGTTTATTAAGTGAACCACCTGATTTGATAAAAATGATTTTTCCAGTTTCATCTACTATGATATTTGTAGGAAATCCAGAATGAAAATTTAAACTAAAACATTCCTTCTCAGAAATACATATAACAGGGAAAAGCAATTGATACTTTAAAACTGAAGCTTTTGCTTGCTCATATGAATCTTTTGTAAATGACAGCAATTGAAATTTTTTATTGTCGTTTAATCTAATAAACAAATCATTTAGTTCAGGAAATTCTGCTATGCAAGGACTACAATACTCGAACCAAAAATTGACAAAGGTTACTTTCCCGATAAGA
>SESF01026537.1_pt1 | contig 40532 bp, 38 predicted proteins | sample 3171521 | NCBI WGS metagenome assembly SESF01 (sample SAMN10866945, study PRJNA518727) | freshwater metagenome | biome: subpolar coniferous forest; feature: holomictic lake; material: water; isolation source: holomictic Lake 227, 6 m and 8 m depth | place: Canada: near Kenora, Ontario | collected...
AGCCGGGGGCGGGACTAGCTTGAAACTTGGTTTGGAGTGACTGGAAACCTTGGGTATCGGGGCGCTTTGTAAGGCGCTAGAGGACTAGCGCACTCCATGGCGCTTCGCGCATCGCCTTCGGGAGCGCGCCAGCGCCATGGAGTGCGGCAGTCCTCTGCCGCCTTGGATGGCGCGCAGGAAGGGCTCACGAATCCCGACACCGCTTCGATCGGATCATCGACCAAGAGCGTTCCTACCGGATCTCCGCCGCGCCGAAGTGTTTCTGGAGCGCTTCGGGAATTTTAATGCTCCCGTCGGGCTGCTGATAGGTCTCAATGAGCGCCACAAAGAGGCGCGGCATGGCGGTCCCGGAACCGTTGAGGGTATGGCAGAACCGGTTTTTGCCTTCGACATCCTTGAACTTGAGGTTCATTCGGCGGGCTTGGAAATCGGTGTAATTCGAGCAGCTTGAGACTTCAAGATAGGTGTTCTGGCCGGGCGCCCAGACTTCAATGTCGTAAGTCTTGGCCGAGCCGAAGCCCATGTCGCCGGTGCAAAGCTCGATGACGCGGTAGTGCAGGCCCAGGAGTTGCAGGACGCGTTCGGCGTTTCCCGTGAGCACTTCGAGTTGATCCCAGGATGTTTCTGGTGTCACCAGCTTCACCAGTTCCACTTTGTCAAACTGGTGGACCCGGATCAGCCCCCGCGTTTCACGGCCTGCCGAACCGGCTTCGCGACGGAAACAGGGCGTGTAAGCGACAAAACTCTTGGGCAGCTCGTTGGCGGCCAGGATTTCCTCCCGGTGCAGGTTCGTCACGGGGACCTCCGCTGTGGGCGCGAGGAACAGCTCCCCGTTTTCCATCCCGTACATGTCGTCCTCGAATTTCGGAAGCTGGCCGGTGCCTACCATCGACTCGCGCCGGATCAGAAACGGAGGGCTTACCTCGAGGTAATTGTGTTCGCGGGTGTGCAGGTCGAGGCAGAAATTGATGAGCGCCCGTTCCAGCCGTGCGCCCTGCCCGGTGAAGCAGACGAACCCGCTGCCGCTGATCTTTGTGGCACGTTCGGGATCGAACAAACCCAGCCGCGTACCCAGTGTCATGTGATCTTGCGGAGCGGCGAGTTCGGGTTTTTCGCCCCAGACCCGGAGGACCGGATTCGCGGCGGCATCGAGGCCGATGGTCACCTTGTCGTGCGGGAGATTGGGCAACTGAAGCAGCAGATTGCGCTGGGCTTCATCGGCTTTGGCCGTTTGTTCGTTGAGCACCGAGATTTCCTCGCCGATCCCGCGCACCTGTTCCTCCAACTCCGCGGAGGCCTCCCCGCGCGAGCGTTTCATTCCGATCTCCTTGCTCAGGCGTTTGCGATCGCCGTTGAGCTGTTGGAGCCGGGTCTCGAAATCGCGCCGCTGCCGGTCGCAGGCGAGGATCTCGTCGATGGCAAGGTGAGCGTCCCCCCCGCGCGTGGCGAGGCGTTCGCGAACGTAATCGGGGTTTTCACGAATAAGCCGGATGTCTAGCATGTGGCGAACGATAGCGGGTTGGCGGCGCGGGACAAACCCGAAAATCAACGATACTGCCTGTTGCCGAAGTCCGCCCGACGGCCACAGGGCTGTGGCTACAGTGCGCTCGTCCCGTGAGTATCTGCGATTCTTGGGTTCGAAACGCCTGGATCGAATGATTATTGGCCAATCAATGTCTTCAAAGACCCCTGATCCATTGCCTCGGCCACCACTCGTTCCAACTGGCTGATGTCATACGGCTTGGCGATCACCCCGCAAAAACCGTATTCGCCAAAGCGGCTCATGATCGGGTCCATGGCGTACCCGCTTGAAACGATCGCCTTGGCCGCCGGGTCGATTTCCTTAAGGTGTTTGATCGCCTCTTTTCCGCCCATGCCGCCGGGGATGGTCAGATCCATTACCACAAGGTCAAAGGGGTGCCCGGCCCGGAAGGCCGCTTCATAAAGCTCCAACGCTTTGGCGGCGTTGGTGGCTTGTGCGACGCTGTACCCGAGCGGCGTCAACGCGCACTCGACCAGATCACAGATCGCTTCTTCATCGTCAAGCACCAGGATGCTTCCCGACCGGATCAGCCGGGGGGCCGGGTTCTCGATTTCCGGAACGAGTTCCGCCTCGGACGCGGGAAGGTAAATGAGAAACCTGGCGCCTTCTCCGGGGTTCGACTCGACGGTGATCAGGCCATCGTGATTCTTCACAATGGAGTACGAAGTGGCCAGCCCCAGGCCGCTGCCTCTGGGTTTGGTGGTGAAATACGGGTCGAAGATATTCTTCTGGATATCGGGCGGGATGCCCGGGCCTTCATCGCGGATTACAATCCGCACATAGCGCCCGCTGCGCAGTGAGGCCGGCCCGTTCTCATGGTTCACCATCAAATTAGCGCCTTCGACATGGAGCGTGCCGCCGTCGGTCATGGCTTGCACGGCGTTCACGGCGAGATTGGTAATCACCTGGCTGATCTGGCCGGCATCGATCTCCACCGGCCAGAGGTCCTCCGCCAGCGCGAAGGAGGAGCGGATATTGGTGCCGCTCAACGAAAAACCGACCGTGTCCAGCACGAGTTGCCGCATCGAGGCTGTCTTCTTGATCGGCGCCCCGCCCTTGGCAAAGGTCAGGAGTTGCTGGGCGAGTTCCTGGGCTCGCAGGCTGGCTTTCTTGGACGCCTCGATCCGCTCCCGCGCGCCGGCTGGCGTGGTCGGAAGCGCCAGCGAAAGATTTCCAATGATGGCGGTCAGCAGATTATTGAAATCGTGGGCGATCCCTCCGGCCGCCAAGCCGAGCGATTCGAGTTTTTCCGCCTTGTGCCGCTCTTCTTCCGCCCGCTGCTTCTCCGTGACATCCCTAAAGACCAGCACGATCCCCAACTTCCGGTCTTCGCGGTTGCGGATGAATGCGGCGGTGGCCTCCACGAGCCGTTCCACGCCCTCGCGCGAAACCAGCACCATTTGCGCGCTGAGTTGGTCGGGATGATCGATGAGCAAATCGACTTCGAAAGGCCGTCGGTTTCGCGCGCCCAGCAGCCGGACGACTTCACCCAGGCGCCGATCCCCAGCCTCCGGCTGGGTCCACCCGGTGAGTTCTTCGGCCACCGGGTTGACCATGATGATCCGCCCGTCGTTGTCCGTGGTGATGCACCCTTCGCGGATGGAGCGCAGCGTCACGGCAAGCAGTTCCTGCTCCGCGGCGATGTCCTCTTCATAGCGTTTGCGGTCCCGCTCGGCGGTCGCCCGCATAAGGTTCACGTCGCCGCGCAAACGCTGCTCTTGGATCGCAAGAAGTTCGGCCTCCTGCTTGCGCTCGATTTCCGATGCCGCCCGCGCGGTGAAGATTTGCAACGTCTGCTTCACCACCCCGAGATTATCCAGCCGCGAACGTCCGATGACTCCGATGAGTCCCACCATCCGCCCTTTTTTGTCCAAAAGCGGGGTCCCGCAGAAGCTTTGCGCTTCCAGTCGCCGAAGGATTTCATCGTGGGGAAAAAGATCGAGCACGCCGCGTTCGATGGCGGTAAACCCGGACGAGAGCGCCTCCTGAAAGGCGGTTCCTGCCAGGTTATGACGGGTTTTGGCCCGAATCTGGCCCGCCTCAGCGACCAGCAGCGAGCAAAGCCCGGTCTTTGGACTGGAGTCGAGTTCCAACACAAAGGCGTAGTCGTTCTGGAGCACCTGCGAAAGGTGCAACACCAGGTTTTGCACGAATTTCTCCCCCGTCATGGAAGAGACCCCCATGGAAATATGGTGGGCGGTTTCCTGGGAAAACCTCTGCTCGGAAGCGTCGTGGATCAGGACGATGAAAGTCCGCCGCCCTTCGGTGTCCGACTCGGTCGCCGTGACTTCCACCGGGAAGTTGTCGAAGTTCTGCCGCTGCGCATACGCGAAGAACGTAGTCCGGCCGAGCGTCGCGACGTCGTGCAAAAAGTGCCGTTGGGGAATGAGCTTGGAGATCTTTTGCCCCACCAGCGCCTCGGCTTCGTAGCCAAACATCGCTTCGGTCACGTCGTTGCAGGACAAAATGAGCCCGTTGATATCCAGCCTGAGGATCGCGTCCGGGCTGGCCGCAACGATGGATCGTGACCGCGCTTCGGCCAGTTGCACCTTTGCCAGGTGCCGCTGGTAAGTGTTGAAGCTATACCAGCTTGAAGCCACCAGCGTTCCGATCGCGATGACCCCCATCAGCATGCAGGCCGCGATCCGGATGAGCTCAATCCACTCCAGCCCTTTGCCCGCTCCCGCCGCGCCGGCTTGATAGAAACGGAGCGAAACCAGGAGGCTTACGGCGATGAAAATCGCAACCGCCAGCAGGCTCACTATCAGCGAGCCGAGCAGCTTGGCCCGAAAGCTCTCCTGATCGAACAGCCATTGGCGGACTCGACTAATTTGATTTAAGCTGGAGGCGCCGGGGGCCATGGATTCCTGAAGGGGCGGTCTGGAATTTCGAGCACCACGCTCTCGAACGGTTCAGACGCCTCTACAGCGAAAACCATACCCGAAATTATTTATCGATCCTAGAACTTTAGAAAGGTGCGAATCGGCACCTCGCCGAGCACCTGGCGTCCTTTGAGGAACTCCAGTTCGATCAGGAATTGCGCTTCGATCAACTCGCCTCCCATTTTTGAAATCAAGCGGGTCGCCGCCGCCGCCGTCCCCCCGGTGGCGAGCAAATCATCAATGAGAACCACCCGTTCTCCGGGCGTAATCGCATCGACATGCATCTCCACTTCCGACTCCCCATATTCGAGGGCGTAGCAGACCGATTCCGTGTTAAAGGGCAGCTTGCCTTTCTTGCGCACTGGCACAAACCCCACCTTAAGCTGGTAAGCGGCCGCCGCTCCGAAGAGGAAACCGCGCGCATCGATTCCGACAATCTTGTCGATTTTCACCCCGGCATTTGCCTGGACAAAACAGTTCACCGCCTCGCGGAAAAGCTCTCCGCTGGCCAGAATCGGCGTGATATCCTTGAAAAGAATCCCCGGTTTCGGGAAATCCGGCACATCGCGAATGGCGGTCCTCAGCGTGGAAAGCGAATCGATCATGGCCTACAGGTAATCATCTTTGTCCGGCAGTGTCCATATCGTCCATCGTGTCCATCCGCTCAAGGGGTTGACAGCCAGCCTTTCGAATCATAACAGACAGGCATGTCCAACGATCCGCGCGAACAAGCGTTGCAAAAGGCCCACGAAATCGTCTCCGAGCATTTTCCTCATGTTGTTATTGTGGTTGAGGCCGTGTTCCAGTCGGAAACCGGGGAACCCGCTTGCAGTCAGATGTTGCGCTGGTACGGCGATTCCACAGCCGCAACCGGCCTGATGGTTTACGTCTCGGATTTGATCACCCGGAAGTTTTCCACCAAACAGGTGAATCCTCCGGCTGCTCCCGTGCCGCTTCAGCCGCAGCAGGAGGAAGCGCTCGCGAAAGCCCAACAAATCCTCTCGGAACAGTTCTCGACGCTTCTCATCGTGGCGCAAGGCGAAGGAGAGTTGACGAAGCAGGGGGAACGCAGCCTGAAAGTTCTGCGATGCGTAGGCGGACAGTCCACGCTGGCGGGGCTGTCGATGTTTGGTTCCAACGCTCTCCGCAAAATGGCGCTGGGGGTAGAATAGATCACCGCGAGCGCGGGCGAGACGGTTCATTTGAAGGGTGAGCGCCACCCCAAAGCGGCGGAGCACCGCACGCACTACAAGACGCTGCCGCGCGGCACCTTGCGTCATCTGATTCGCGATAGCGTCTTTTAGTGCTGTGGTGCTCCACAGCTTTCGCAGCCGGACAGATGAACTAATACCCCGCCCCATGACAGGAGCCTTGCTGCACACGATCTACCTCGGCGGATGAATCGGTTAGTGTTTATTTCCGGTGTAGCGGACGCCATTTGTGCAGATCCGCCGGAATTGCGGCACGCGCCGGCTTGGGCTTGTGAAATGGAGTAGCAAGCTGGAGATGGTGAACCGCCATGGCCAACGCCATCACGTCGTCGTGACGGCCCGGCAACGCGGCTTCGCGGCCGTCCTCGTGAACGACAAAGCTCCCGAGCTCTTCAATCAGATGGGAATCGTATAGTTCCAGCGGCGGATTCCCATCGATGGCACGGCTTAACGAACCGATCACAAGCGGCTTGGTAGCGGCGTTGCTCTGGAATCCGAGTTTTTCAACGGAGATCCCGGAGCGAGAGCCCGCGCTTCCGCTCGCCTGTCGCCTAAAGAGCGGCATGCCGGCCCGGCGCAGCCCTTCCAAAAGAGTAAGTCCCATCGGCACTTCCACGCCGATCAAGCACCGCCCATAATAAAGGCAGAGAGCAACGACTTTCTGTTCGAGAATATGCCAGTCGTCAAAGCACGGGGGCCGCACCCGCGCGACCAGCATGGCGTCGCCTTGTTCGCCGGATGGAGCGGCGAACGGCGCGCGCAACACCAGGATGGAGTGGCGGTCGGGATCGCGGCTGTCCCTCGTCTGCTCGCGACCGGTGGCGGTGTCGCACCAGAGCAGATAACGATGGGCTTCGTTCGGATGCTCCCAGATTTGCGCCCAACCGGCGTCGTGCGGCTCGAAGCCGATCGAATCCGAGTCCGGCGTCTGATTCAAAAATCCGAACATTGCCGGACGGTTGTTTTGCTCCGCGCGCAACCGAGTCAGACCGGGAATGGAAAATCGCGTGCGCCCGCTGGTTAGAAAGGCGCTCACCTCGTCCTCGGGATACTCCTGGTCGAAAAGTTCAGGGCGGCCCGCGCATTTTTGGGCGAGAGTCGAGCGCCGCCACGCGATTTGTTCGGCATCCCAGCCATAGAGTCGAATGCCGCGCTGCTCCCGTTCGCAAAAGGGGGCGAAGGGCGCCCCGGATTCGGGCGGCAATCGGCTGTCTTCAAAGACGAACCAGGGGGCGAAAACTTTGATCCAGCCGTTTCCGCGCTGGCCGGCGGAAAATTGTTCGAACGAGGCAGCCCCGAGCCAGTGTTCGTAAAACCAGCCGCCCGCGCCATTGGCCGTCGTCTCGATAATCGCCACGCTCTGGGGCACATCGGCCAGGGAGTTAAGCAGGGAGAGCATCGTTTTATCCGCGCTCTTTTCGCCATCGCTGGGAAAGTGCGCCGCCTCGGAAACGTGGAGCACTTGGTAAGTGCCGGATCGACCGGCGCGCGGATTTTCGGCCGTGTCTTTCTCCAGCCGGCTCCACGCCTCGCCCTGGCAGGTCACCGTGGCTGCGGTTGCGGTCGCCTGCCATTGCGAGGTCCAGCTAAATTTGTCGTGCTCGGCATATCGGTTGGTCATCGCGAACAGGTTATCGGAGTTCTTATAGCGATCGGCGATCTGGAGCGCGCGCGAGCGGAACCTTCGGCAATGGTGATAGACAACGGCGGCGCTGATTGTGCTGCTCCCCTTCTGGCGGGGCTTGAGCGCCAGAATGCGGCATGGCACTCCGGTATTCATGCACCACTCATAAGCTTCGAGGATTTGAAGCTGGTACAGATTTGGGTCGGGCCTCACCAGGCGCTGATCCTTGGTGAGGATCGTCCCGCAGGTCGCAAACCAGAGCGAGGCGCTTGTGGCAATGGAACCCAGGACAGTATCGTTGGTGGGTGGAATGAGGCTTGAGCGGCTGGATGCCGGAGAACTGCATGACATGCCCCGAGTCTAAGGGATGGCGTTGGGCTGGCGATGATGGGCGGGGGTGGGCGCGCAGGTTTTCTCCAAAAATTCGATTTGAATCGAGCCTGCTGAAGTAATACGGTATTACCAAAGTGAAGACCCTTACCTTCAAAGTCAGCGACGACGAGGCTCGACTCATCCGGTCGTTGGCCAAACAGCAAAAGTTGAGCGTTTCAGAATACCTGCGTCGCCGGGCTCGCGGTGGGAGGGCCGCGTCAGGAACTCCAGCCCGGGTGCGATGCGAATTCACCGGGGCAATGATTTTCGCACCGTTGTCTGAACAACCGCCTCTTGATACTGAGGTGGTTCGCGAACTGCTCGCGGATTTCCCATGAAGTATCTGCTCGATGTCAATGTGCTGTTGGCGTGGGGTTGGGCCGACCATGCGGAGCACCGGCGGGCGGCACTTTGGATTGCTGGGATGAAGATACAGCCAAAGGCGATGCTGCTCACCTCCGCAATTCCCGAGCTTGGATTCGTTCGCGTCTCGGTTCAGCGAACCGGCTGTCAACTCTCCGTTGCCGCTGCGGCAGAGACCCTGGCGGGAATGCTCGGATCGCTAGGCGCACAGCACGAGTTTCTCCCCGATGACCTTTCCTCGACCAAGAAATGGCCGGCATGGTGCGATCAAGCATCGAGAACCACGGACGCCCATCTGCTGAAGCTGGCCTGCAGCCATGGAGCGCAGCTCGTTACGCTCGACACCGGCATTCCCGGGGCTCTTTTGCTGCGAGGAGGAGAATAGGACTGATGGGACTGATGGGACTGATGGGACCTATATAAGTCCCATACGTCCCATCAGTCCTATAAGTCCCATTCTTCAGAGCGCGTCCCAAGTCTTCCGCAGCACATCGCGGCTGTGCAGAAAGTAGTGCGTATCCCGGGAAAAGACTTCCAGGGTTATCGTGCCGTCGTAGCCGGCGGATTTCAGTTCGCCGAGTTCTTTGCGGAACTTTAGCGTCCCCGCCCCTAGCGGAAGGTGCAGGTCGGCATCCCCGCCTTTGTTGTCGTGCAGGTGGACATGGCGGATGCGCGGGCCGTACCGGGCCACCAATTCCGCAGTGGTATTGTCTGTGCCGCAAAGATTCGCGTGGCCGATATCGAGGTGAAAGCCGAGGTCCGGCATCGAATCCAGAAAAGGCGCAACTTGCTCCACGCAGTTGAACCACCTGGGAATATTCTCAATCATCAGTCCCACACCCCGCTCCGCCGCGTAGTCGAGCAACTCCCGCAACGTTCGCCGATTCTGCTCGTACATCGCTTCCGTGGAATAGAAATGCATGTGGGGATCGGGATGCACATTCATCCAGAGCGCGCCGACTTTGGCAAAGCAGTCCACGCATCGGCGCAGTTCCGCCAGGCTGGCCTGGCGCAGTTCCTCGATGGCGCTGGAGATCGGCAGGTAAAAAGCGGTGTGGCCGACTACGCGCAACGCGTAGTGCGCAAGGGCGGCGCGAATGGCATCAGGGTCCACCAGCCAGGATGCTGCGGCAGGCGGCTCCAGAGTCAGATCGACAAAGTCCAACCCGGCTCCGCTCATCCACTCGATCTCGTGGAGGGGATCGCGCTCCGGGTGATTCATGGCGCCGATTAACATGGAGGGGAGAATTGCGGGAGGAACCACTCCCGGGTGTCGAGCAAGTTGGCGCGCTCAAATTGGCAATTCCCCGTGTCCTCCACTTTGTTCACCGGGGGGCGGATCGGGCAGTCGGGACAGAGCCAGGAAAAGACAGTCAAGAGGGCGTCCAGCAGCCGTGCATCTGAGCCGAGCCGTCCGTAGAGTCGGTTCCAGTCCAGCTTCGGGCCGACGTAATAGAGCAGGTTCAGGATGTCGGGCCAGTCGCACCGGTCCCGTTGAAGGACGAACAGTTTGGCCCAAATGAGTTCTTCGGGCGGGATAATCCGGAGCACGGCCTCGGAGTCGCAAGGCCTGAAATGGCTGTATCGAAACCAGTCTTCATCGACCATTGTCTTGTGGTTGGCGAAGCGCCAGATCACGTCGGCGATGGTGTCTTCGCGAATGCCCCGGTAGATCCACTGCCGGTCGTAAGGGGCCTGCTCGTAGAAATCGCGAAAGCCCGCCTCGTGAAGCACCGAGACCATCGCGTCGCGCAAGTGAGGCATCACATAAAAGTCGATGTCTTTGGTCCTGCGTTGCAACGGCATGTAGGCGGCAAGCCCAAGCGCACCCCCGATGAGGGTCTCGATGCCGACTGCTTCGGCGCCCGCGATGATATCACAAAGCGCCTTCCACTCGGCGTCTTCCAAAAACGAAAGCCAGGCGGGTTTCGGCGAACCAGGTAAAGGGGGGCGCAAGGGCGATTCAGCAGGCCCCAATCCTCCTCCGATTTTGAGGTCGTTCATCATTTGAGTGATTCGAGCCGACGAGCAGAACTGCTCGCATGGGAGGGAGGATAAATTCTCCTGCGGAGGCGCGGAGGCTTGGGTGTCAAGGAACACGGTTGCTATATTCCTTGTCGGTTTTCCGAAATTCCCCTGCTCGCCGAAAACTTCCCGGCAAAATTTTCTTGGTATCATGGGAACGTGGCGCAAACTTAGGAACGAATGGCTCACTGGAAAAAACGCGAGACACTCTTTTCCGAATACGAAGTCGGGCTCAAGATGCCCGGGGCCTGGCAGCTGCGACCGCAGACCGACCCTGAACGCTGGCTGTACCGGAGCGCCGACCACAAGGAACACCTCACGCTGACCCGCTCTCCGATGGAAGGGCGGCCCGGTGAGGAATACGATGTGCTGCGCCAAGCGGCCACTCGCAACCGTCGTGCGTTGGAGCTGGGATTTGCGCGAGTCTCAAATTTGAGAATCTCTGAAACGGAGTCCGGCGAGCGCGTGGGCGTTCCCGCCAACTGGTATTTTGGAACGGCCAACGGAGCCGAACACCAGTTCTGGACCTTGTTTCTCTGTTCCACCGACGCGGTTTGGACGTTTTTTTACGAGGCCTTCAAGATTACCGAGGAGAACGCCCGCGAGCATGCCCTCTGGATGCTCGACTCGATTGAATTCCGCAAATCCCGCTAGATTGGGCGGCCTTTGCTAAATGTGCTCAGCAAGCCGAGGACATTCCTCTGAACTTTGGCGAAAGTGCGGGGAGAATCGCTCCCCTTCCAAAGGGTGAGAATCAAGAGGATCGAAACCAGGGTGGTGACCGCGGTTTTTGAGCCGCCGAAGGTATAAGCAGCGATCCAGGGCACCAAAAGCTGGAAGCAAATGAGAATCGAGAGATGCAACATCCAAACCGGGGTGAACGCGTGTTCATGGCGTAATTGCAGGAGAAACAGCGAAGCGAGCAGTGCCAGGAAGAAAAGCAGAATCGAATCGATCATCGATCCGACAAACATCACCGGTCGCGGGACAGGATAAGAATCGCCAACGCGAACATAAGCCCGGAAACAAATGGCGAGTCCCACCAGAGGCCAGATGGGGTAGCCCTCCCGGAAATCAAACCCGTAGCGGAACACGGAATGGCAGGTCAGCCAGAGCATCACCAGAAACAGCGGAAGACGGATGAGCGTTTTCATGGCGATAAAAATTAAAGCATAAGGCGTGCCGGGCGGGGAGGAAGACGCGGAGGGGGGCTCACGAGGAGACGCGGAGGCCGCGGAGAAGGAAATGGGACTTATCGGACTTATATCGGTCCCATCAGTCCCATCAGTCCCATCAGTCCCATGCTTCCCATATCTCCCATCCGCCGAGCGCCGCTTCTACCCCTCCGGCTTCGGGCGCAGCGCCACGCTCTGCAGAAGCTTCTGGAGACGCAGCATGCTCGCCCGATCGGTGATCTTTTTCCCTTCGGCGTTGGTGACGTAGAAGCTGTCGATGGCAGCGCCTTTCTCGGTCGCGATCCGCGAGAGCGCGATGTTGAGCCCGGCGTTGCCGAATTTCTTGAGGATCGTGTAGAGGAGCCCCAGTCGGTCGGGCGTCTGAATATCGACGAGCGTATAGACAGGGTGGGCGTCGTTATCGATGGCGATCCGGGTGGGGAAGTCGAGTTCCTGGGCGAGAATCCCCGTGCGGCGGCGCATCGATTTGCGGAGCAACGGCGTGAAGTGGAACTCTTCCTGTGCCAGCGCTTCGATGAGGGTCTTTTCCATCAGCTCGATCGCCTTGGAATCGGTGACGGCTTCGAAGTTCGTGTTGCAGACCCGGAAGATGTCGAGCACGAGATGATCGCTGCGGGTGTAAATGTCGGCGCTCAGAATGTTCAATTGCGCAACGGCGAGCGATCCGGCGATTTTCGCCAGCAGATGCTTTCGATCCCAGGTGCAGACCCAGAGTTCGCTGTGGCCGCGCTCCGGGTGCGGAACCCAGCGCATGGCCGGGACGAGCGCCAGGGCGTCGTTGTCGGCGCGCGCCTCGAAAAAGGAGCGGAAAAGCCGGACGTGCGAGCTGATCGAGGCCTGATCGAAGGCCTGGAAGTAGGCGTCGGGCATGTACCGGAAGTGCGCTTCCACCTCTCCGGCGAAGTCGGCGGGCAGCTTTTTGAGGACATCGATGAAGGCATTTTCACGCTCCGCAGAACGTTCCTGGAAGAACGCGACGCTGTCGGTGAGATACCGCGAAGTATTGCGGTAAAGCTGCCACACGAGCGATTCCTTCCAGTCCGACCACGTATTGTCGCCGACCCCCATCCCGTCCGCCAGCGTGAGCAGCATCAGGCCGTCGAGGTTCGACTGGGTCCGGACCACCGCGGCGAATTCCGAGATGGTGGCCGCATCCTCCAGGTTGCGGCGCTGCGCGGTGGTCGAAAGGAGGATGTGGTTATCGACCAGGAAAATGAGCGCCTTGCGCTGCTCGGGCCGGAGTTGGAGCCGGGCCGCCACGCGGTTGGCGAACATGGCGCTCGCCTCGGCATGGTAGCGGGCATTGGACGCTTTGCCGGTGTCGTGCAGCAGGAGTGAGAGATAGAGGACAAACGGGTCCTCGAATTTCTGGAACAACTCCCGGTAGCCTTGCAACCGGGGCATGCCGGTGTCGATCAGGCTGTCGAGTTTCTCGATGCAAATCAGCGTATGCTCATCGGCCGTGTAGCGATGGAAAAATTCGTGCTGCACCAGGCAGGTCAGTTCGCCGAATTCCGGGATGTACCGGCCCAGGAAATCGGCCTCGTGCATGCGACGCAGGATGCGTCCCACCTCGCCTTTACGGCTCAGGATGGCGGCGAAGGTCTCCCGGGCCGAGCGCGAATAGCAGTAGGTCCGATCAATGAGATGCACCCGCCTGCGGATCAGTGCCGCAAGTTCCGGCGCAAACTCAAGGCGCCTTTGCTGCGCATGCTGAAAGGCGCGCATCATCCGGAAAGGGTCCTCTTTGAAAATCTCGCGCGTCTCGGGGTAGAGTTGGCCTTGGGAGATGTAAAACCCGTCGAAGTGTTCCTTCTTTTTCTTGCGGTGCAGGAACTGGAGCAAGCCCGACTTCTTCGTCTCCTCTTCGCTCAGGCACATCTTGGCGGAGAGCGTCTCGGTGATCTGAAAAATGGTGCGGGCGTGCTGGTAGTAGTCCTTCATGAACGCCTCGATGCGCCGGAGCGGATTCTTCTGCTGGTAGCCGAATTTGCTGGCGACCTGAAGTTGATAAACATGGCTCAGGGTGTCCGTGGCCCGTTTGTTCACGTAGTGCAACTCGGTCCGTACCCGGAGCAGGAAATCGTACGCCCGATCGATGCTCCGGCGTTCGCTTTCGGGGAGCAGCTTGTGCTCCACCAGCCCGCTGGTGGAGGTGATCCGCTTTTTGAAATAGGCAATCCAGAGCAGGTTCTGGTAATCGCGCAGCGATCCGCAGCCGTTCTTCACGTTCGGCTCCTGCATATAGACGCTCGACCCGTGCTTGGTGTGGCGTTCGGCCTGGTCCTCCACGCGTTGGGCCACGTATTCCTTCTCCTTGCCAACGATGCATTTCTTCTCGAACTCCGAGCGGAACTGCTCAAAGAGCCGCAGATCGCCCGCGATAAACCGCGCTTCCAGAAGAGCGGTCTTCGAGAGCATATCCGCGTTAGCCTGCTTGATGGCTTCATCGAGCGATCGGGTGGAGTGGCCCACCTTGAAGCCGACATCCCACAGGGTATAAAGGATCCACTCGACGATTTCCCCGACTTCGGCCGGAATCTTCGCTGCCCCTTGATGCAGGAACATGAGATCCACATCGCTGAAGGGATTCAATTCGCCCCGCCCGAATCCGCCGATGGCCACCAGGGTAATCCCTGCGACCGGCTTGGAATCGGCTTTTGAGTCAAGTGCCACCGTGTAGAGGTGCCGCAGGACGATATCCACCAGGTCCGCCCGCTGCTGGGCAATCTCGCGCCCCCCGCCTCCGGCGTAGTGCTTGAGCCGCAGCCGGTGGTCTTCGATTTTCAGGAATTTTTTGTACAACGTCAGCAGCTCAGCGTGGTTCAGCTTCCCTTGGGAAGCGAGCTGCTGCTCCGCATGTGCCAGAACTTTTTCCCGGTGTTTAAGAGGGTGTGTCACAATTCAATGCCGTATCGCTTCATCTTGCTGTAAAGCGTTGGGCGATGAATGCCAAGAAGTTGTGCAGCTTTCTTCTTGTTCCCGTGGGCTTTCGCCAGGGCGGAGAGGATCGCTTCCCGCTCCCGATCCTCGAGATTGAGCGCTTCCACCGATGAAGCGGGGGTCGTTGGCACGTTCCGCAGCACGGGCGGAACGAGGAGTTCCCTGGGAAGCTGCTTTTCGGTGATCTGATTGGCGTGCGCCAGCACCACTCCGTATTCGATGGCGTTCTGCAATTCGCGGATGTTCCCCGGCCAATCGAAATCCATCAGCCGCTGGAAAGCCTCGGGAGTGATCTCCGGTTCGGGCTTGTTGAGCTGGGCGGCGAATCGTCGGATGAACGTCGCCACCAACGCGGGGATTTCCTCCTTGCGTTCCCTCAGCGGCGGAATTTCGATCTGGAACGTGTTGATGCGGTAATAGAGATCCTGTCGAAGCAGGCCGCTGCGAACCGCTTCGGAAACGGAGCGATTGGTGGCGGCAATCAGCCGGAAATTGGCCTGCAGCGTTTTGGTGCTCCCCAACGGGCGCACCTCGCGCTCTTGCAAGACCCGCAGAAAGCGAGTCTGCAACTCCACGGGCATCTCCGCGATCTCGTCCAGAAAGAGCGTCCCGCCTTCCGCCTCGGCGATCATGCCCGGAAAGTCATTGGCCGCGCCGGTGAACGCCCCCTTCACGTAACCGAAAAGCTCGCCTTCGATCATGCTCGGCGGGAAAGCTGCGCAGTTGAGCCGCACCATCGGGGCGTTGGAACGCAAGCTCAGCCGATGAAGATGCCGGGCCATGACCTCCTTGCCCACGCCGCTTTCGCCCGCCAGGAAGACGTTCGCTTCCGTCGGGGCCACCCGCCGGATGAGCTCCCAGATTTCTTTCATTTTGCGCCCGGTGCAAACGGGGGCGAGTTGCTGCTCTGCCGCTTCCAGGCGCTTCGAGAGAAGGGCGGTGCGGGTCCGCAGTTGGGCTGCCTCACGCACCAACTCCCGTTGCTCGGTCGCCCGGTGGATCAGCGAAAGCAGCTCCTCCGGCGCATACGGCTTGCTGATAAAATGGAACGCACCGCGCTTGATCGACTCGATGGCGTTATCCAGGGAATCCTGCGCCGTGAGAATGATCACCGCGGCGTCCGTCTGTTTCGCCCGAAAAATGTCGAGGGTCTCCAGCCCGTCGGCGTCCGGCAGTCCCAAGTCGAGCAAAACCACATCGGGCGCTTCCTTGCAAAGGGCAGCCAATCCCGCGGCGGCCGTGGCTGCAGGCAGCACTTCATACCCGTGCCGCTGGAGCAATCCGCCCAACGTCGTGCGGATCGCCAGGTCGTCATCGACAACCAGGATCTTCTGGCGAGGAGCCATTGTGCTCGGCTGGTTTTGCATGGGTAAGTTTTGCGGCATGGGTCTGAAGGTGGCTTCGGAACCCTCGCTACCTTGTAATTCACCCGGCCCCCGGACGCAACCTGAGATGCCATTCCACCTTTCCCCCGTTTGTAATTCGGGTTTGCGCAACGACTTGCATTTTTGGATTGCTTCAACAGCCCCCCGTAGAAGCGGCTTCCAGCCGCTTTCCGGCGCGCACAACGGCTTCCAATTTATTGAGGCTGGCAGCGAGCCGCCGGGGCGGTTAGCTTATTTCCATGACCCGCATTCTTGGTATCGATGTCGGTGAGGCGCGCATCGGCCTCGCCATCTCCGACGAGCTCGGCATGCTCGCGCATCCGCTCGAAACCGTCCGCGTCAAAGAAGGCAATCCGCTCAAACGTGTGGCCGAGGTGATTCTGCGAGACAAAATCGAGACCGTCGTCATCGGGCTGCCCCGGAACATGAATGGAACCTACGGCCCTGCCGCCGACAAAGCGCGCGAGTTTTCCACAAAGCTTCAGGCGCTCGCCCCTTGCAAAGTGAAGTTCTGGGATGAACGGCTGACGACCGTGGCCGCGCAGAAGTCCCTGCACGAAGCCGGTCGCAACGTGAAGGAAAGCCGCCAGGTGATCGACCAGGTTGCCGCGCAACTGATCTTGCAGGGGTATCTGGACTCCCAAGCGATGCTGGAGGGGTGAAGAATGGGACGGATAGGACTGATGGGACTGATAGGACTGATGGGACTGATAGGACTGATGGGACTGATAGGACTGATAGGACGGATAGGACTGATGTTCTTCAGAGGTGCATGACTCGCCGACTTCAACTCACTGTCGCCTATGACGGGCGTCCCTACTGCGGCTGGCAAAGCCAGGCCGGGGGCGGCTCGGTGCAGGACCATTTGCAGGCCGCCCTCGTAAAACTCTGCCCGGCTCGCCTCTCGGTCCAGGGTTCCGGTCGAACCGATGCGGGCGTGCATGCGCTAGCCCAAGTGGCCCATGTCGATGTCCCTAAAGCTCGCCTGAAACCGGCGCAATGGGTCGCAGCCCTCAATGCCCATTTGCCGCCTCAAATCCGGGTGGTCCGCTGCCGCTGGGCTGCGCCGGAGTTTCACGCCCGATTTTCCGCAACCGGTAAAATCTACCAATACCGGATCTGGAACGCGCCAGTGCTTTCCCCGTTGGAACTCGGCCGCGCCTGGCATGTCTTTATGCCTCTGAATATGGAGGTGCTTCGCCGGTCCGCCGAGATGCTGGTGGGACGCCACGATTTCGCCGGGTTCGCCGCCAATCGCGGGGTTCCGAGCACCGACACCGTTCGAACCATTCGCCGCATCGACATCAAAGGCAAACCGGGTGGGCCGATTACGCTCACCTTCGAGGGCGACGGCTTCCTCTATAAAATGGTCCGGCTGCTCACCGGTTCCCTGGTGAGAGTGGCGCAAGGCAAAGCCGAACCGGAGTGGCTCGCCGGCCTGCTCGAACCCGCTTCCGCAGGCCAGCCGAAAATCAAAACCAACTTTGCCGCGCCCGCCGAAGGGCTTTATCTCACGCGCGTTCTCTACGGTTGAGGCCTGCCAATCACTTTTCCCATTTCGTCAGGATCTGTTTTTGCAGCAGGTGGAACAGGGCTTTGCTGTTCGGATCTTTCCCGATTCGGTCCAGTTGCCTGGCTAGTCGCCGCAGGACTTGTTGATCCTCAATGATTTCAGGCGCGATTTCTTGCGCTTCTTTGAGCAGTTTGAACAGGAGCCTCGGCTGTTTTTCGTTGGGGCTGCTCTCCTCGGCCAGTTTGCAGAGGACAAGTTTCGCCGCCCGTTCCAGAGCTCCAAGGTGGAGTCGGTCTTGTGGGCGGTCCTTAAGTTCTTTGTGCTGCAACAGTTCCTTTTTCTCTCTGTAGAGAAGGGTCGGGCTCGCGACTTTGAAAGTGGATTGTGTGCTGGGGTTTCTGATCTCCAGCGCGGTTTTTGCAGCGCGGTCGCTGGTGAGGAACAGTCCCTCGTTTGGGGTATCCACCCAAACCCCTGCGATGACTACCACCGCTGGGTCTCCTTCTGCCTGGGTCTGGAGTTCCTCTGCGAGTTTGTCTCTTCGGGTTCCTATGAAATCGAGGTCTCTTGAAAGCCAGACTTTCTCTTCGTCCCCCGAGTAGTTGGGGCATGGAAAATCCGGGTCGTTTTCTTTTTGCAGTAAACTCTTGTAAAACCAAGCCGCCGCTCCGCCGATGATGCTGTTATCCAGAGTGAAAGCCGGATTGAGCTTCTGGATGGCTTCCAGTGCTATTTTGGCTTTTTCCCAGTCAACATCCCCTCTCGGTTTTATTTCGGCCATAAGAATGTTTGTTCTAAGCCCAATCCAATTCAAATCCGGCCACGCTGGGATTTGTTACCCACTCCATATTGTCCACCGGGGTCCTGTCGCCGGATTGGTATCGGTTGCCGGGTAAGGACTTCCATTTGGCTTTCTTTAGGAAGTGTTCTCTCTCCGGGTCGGAAAGCTTCTCCGGCGTTTTTGTCCGGGCTGGACGAACGGGCTTAAGAACTCCGCCGAGGGCTGAAACCAGCCTGGCATAACGGTCCATGGGGATTTGACCTTTTTGTTCGCAACGACGGATTGCAGTCAGGGGCACTCCGCTAAGGGTTGCGAGTTGGCGCTGGGTCATTCCGTCTGCTTTGCGCCAGACGGCAATCTGTTCTCCCAATGTTTTCGGATCTTGGTCCACGATCCGAGAGTAATCAAATATGGTTACTTATCAACTGGTATTCCTGGCGAAGTCCGCGCTCCTAGCCGAACGCGTGAGGCTCTCTCTCTCTCTTCTCTTCGCCCTGCGTTTTCCTACTCCACGGTCACGCTCTTGGCCAAATTCCTCGGCTTATCGACGTCGCAGCCGAGTTTGACGGCGAGGTGGTAGGCGAGGAGCTGGAGCGGGATGACGGTGAGCAGCGGCGAGAGGTAGTCGGGGCAAGGGGGGACGTAGATCACGTCGTCGGCGACTTTGCCGAGCTTGACGCAACCTTCGGTGCCGATGGCGATCACCGGGCCTTTGCGGGCTTTGACTTCCTCGATGTTGGAAATGTTTTTGTCATAGACCGAGTCGTCCGGAGCGATAAAGACGGACGGGACCTCGGGGCTGATAAGGGCGATGACGCCGTGCTTGAGTTCGGCGCTTGGATGGCCTTCGGCGTGGATGTAGCTGATCTCCTTCATCTTCAACGCCCCTTCCATTGCAACGGGGTAGTTGAATTGACGGCCCAGGAACATCATGGCCTTGGCGTACGAATATTTCTCGGCGATCGATTTGACGTAATCGCTCTGCTTGAGAATGGAGCGGACCTTGTCCGGGATGGCCTGCAACTCGTCGATCATTTCGATGCCGTCCGAGGTGGAGAGGTGCCGGATGCGACCAAGCAGGAGCCCGAGCAGGGTGAGGATGGTCACCTGCGAGGTGAAGGACTTGGTGGCGGCCACGCCGATTTCCGGGCCGGCGTGCATGTAAACGCCGCCATCGCTTTCGCGGGCGATGGTGCTGGCGACGTTGTTGCAGATGCCGAGGGTCTTGTGGCCTTTGCGCTGGCTTTCGCGCACGGCGGCCAGGGTGTCGGCGGTCTCACCGCTCTGGCTGATGGCAAAGACGACGGTGTCTTTATACATCGGCATGTTGCGATACCGGAACTCGCTGGCGAACTCCACTTCGGTGGGAACGTGCGCGAGGGTCTCGATCAGGTATTCGCCAACCATGGCGGCGTGGCAGGCGGTCCCGCAGCCGGTCAGGACGATGCGCTCGATGTCGCGCAATTCCTTCTGGGTCATGTTGAGGCCGCCGAGCTTGGCCGTGGCTTCCTCGGCGGAGAGTCGGCCGCGCATGGCGTCGCGGAGCGAATTGGGCTGCTCAAAGATCTCCTTGAGCATGTAATGGGGATATTCGCCCTTACTGACGTCGGCTTCGGTCATTTCAACCTTGCTGACTTCAAATCCAGATGCGCCGCCGTTAACGGTGGTGATCTCGAAATCGTCGCCATCGAGCGAAACGATGTCGTAATCCCGCAGATAAACCGCTTCGCGGGTATGGCCGACGATGGCGCTGACGTCGCTGGCCAGGAAATTCTCGCCTTTGCCAATGCCGAGCACCAGGGGGCTGCCGCGGCGGGCGCCTACCAGGACCCCGGGGAGCTGCTGGTGCATGATGGCGATCCCATAGGTGCCGGTGACTTCCTTCAGGGCGTTGCGGACAGCGTTCACGAGCCGGGCGCGAGTCGCCTCGCCACCGAGCGCGTCGAAATGTTTGCCGATCAGGTGTGCGAGGACCTCGGTATCGGTCTGGGAATGGAAGGTGTGGCCTTCCGCGATGAGTTCGTCCTTAAGAGGCTGGTAATTTTCGATAACGCCGTTATGGACCAGCGCCAGGTTCCCGCTTTGGTCGAAGTGCGGATGCGCGTTTTCGTCGGTCACGCCGCCATGGGTCGCCCAGCGGGTGTGGGAAATGCCGGCGGAGCCGCAGACCGGGCTCTTCTGGACGAGTTCGGCCAGGTTGGCGATGCGGCCTTTGCATTTGCGGATGTTGATCCCGCTGCCGTCCGCAACCGCGACGCCAGCCGAATCATAGCCTCTATACTCTAGCCGGCGCAGGCCCTCCAACAAAATGGGGACCGCTTCCGATTTGCCGATGTAACCAATTATTCCGCACATAGTGTTTCGATACTGACAAATTTTATTTCGGGCGGCAACATGACCGCTGTTAGACGGACTTCGCAAGGGTAAAACATGCACAACACCAACTTCTCCTCATATTCATCGCTCACCAACTCCACTCTGGCGATCATCATGGGAGGCGGCGCCGGTTCCCGGCTCTTCCCTTTGACCAAGGATCGCTCCAAGCCGGCGGTGCCGCTCGGCGGCAAATACCGGATCGTGGACATCCCGATTTCCAACTGCATCAACTCGGATTTGCGGCACATTTACGTGCTCACGCAGTTCAATAGCGCGTCGCTCCATCGGCATATCGCGAGCGCCTACAAATTTGACCGGTTCTCGCGGTCCTTTGTGGAGATCCTGGCGGCGCAGCAGACGCCCTCGGGTTCGCACTGGTATCAGGGCACTGCCGATGCTGTCCGGCAGAACCTGCAAGGTTTCCTGAGCCGCCCTTACGAGTATTACCTGATTCTGAGTGGGGATCAGCTCTATCGGATGGATTTCCGCGATTTGATGAAGCAGCACATCGAGAGCAAGGCGGACATCAGCATCGCCACCATCCCCGTGGAGCGTTCCGTGGCGTCCGATCTTGGAATCATGCACACCGACAGCACCCGGCGCATCACGCAGTTCGTAGAGAAGCCGAAGGACCCGGCGGTCCTCGACGAGTTGAAGATTCCCGGCGAACTGCTCAAGGAACTTCACCACGAGCCCAACGAGGAGCTTTTTCAGGCATCGATGGGGATTTATGTCTTCAACCGCAAGGCGCTGATCGAAGCGCTGGATAACGACTTCAAGGATTTCGGCAAGCACATCATCCCGCGCTCCATTGAAACGAAAAAGGTGCAGGCCTATATTTTTCAGGGATATTGGGAGGATATCGGCACCATTCGCGCGTTCTTCGAGTCAAACCTCGCTTTGACCGATGATCTGCCGCCGTTCTCGTTTTTCGATACCGACCACCCGGTTTACACCCATGCGCGGTTCCTGCCGGCCAGCAAGATCAACGGCGCGACGATCCGCCAGGCGGTCATTTCCGACGGTTGCGTGATTTCCGATGCGACGATCGAGCGCGCGGTCATCGGGGTGCGCTCCTTCATCAACAGCGGCACGACCATCCGGCACTCGATCATCATGGGAGCGGACTTTTACGACGCCGAGCAAGCCAGCCACCGGGAAACCGGCACGCCGTTGGGCATCGGGCGCAATTGCGTGATTGATCGCGCGATCATCGACAAGAACGCGTCCATCGGCGACGACGTCGTGATTACGCCGGAGAACAAGCCGGAGAATTTCGACGGCCCGAACTTCTACGTGCGCGATGGGATTGTGATTGTGCCCAGGGGGGTGACGATTCCATCGGGAACGTGGATTTAGGATCCCCCCTGTAGCTGCGGCGCTCTGTCCTTCCAATGGGAGGACGTGTTCAAACCGCCGGAATCTTGGGGGGCGGATTGCCGCAGCTACACAGAAAACTAAGTTTGGGTTGAAGCGCCCTCGGGCTGCATTTGCTCTTTTTCAAGCTCGCCCGCAACCGCCTGACCCGCAAAAGCGTCGTAGAGTTTATCCACAGTAAGTTGCTCCTGGGCTTCGAGCCAATGGTCCAAGGCACGATCCGGGGGGCAGCCCTCCTGCAGGTAAATAGCGTACGCGCAGCGGGCAATCTCTTCGTGATCGGGAAGGGAATCGCTCATAATAACAACACTCCAGTTGAGACGAATCGGGCAGACCACCTTCTTCTTTCCCCCCAGACAGAATCGGCCCGGCGACCCGTGTTTTCCTTACACTAAAACCGGAGTTGCCTGTTTTCCAACAGATTTGTTGGGGGGAGGGGCGGGCTTTTCTCACTCCCATATCTCCCATGCTTCACATAATTCCCATGGGAGATATGGGAAGCATGGGAGTTATGGGACCCAGAAGGTCACCCCGACATTCGCCTACTGTTTCCCGAATTCCCGGCCCTTGATTCGGGCCACCACGGTCTCGTTCTGAAAACGAATGCGGACTTCGCCATCGCGGATCGATACGATCTGTCCGCGCAGAGCGGCATTCGCGGCGGCTGGGTCATTGGGAGTTCCCACGGGGGCGACCGCTGGTTGTGCGCCCGGCGGCTTAAGTGGGATGAGGTCGCCTTCGCCGTAGAGCTTTCCATTGATCAGCGCCAGTGGCTGGCGGCCGATCGAAATGCTGGTGACAAGGAAGTTTTCCGCCTTGAGGAGCGGCTCCGGTGCGCTCGCGTGCGTTGCGGCTGGGCCCGCTGCCGTTACCGGCGCTTGTTTGAGCCAGCCCACCGGCCAGAACGGGTTGCGCACGGCGACCTCCGCGTTGAAACCCGAACGAGCGGTGAGGTTGAGATCCTCTGCGGTTTGTGCAGCAGCAAACCGGCTGAGAACAGCCCCGGTCACAAGGATGAGGAGAGCTATTTTGTTCACTCTTTTACGACGGTTGAGATGGTCACTTGAGCGCGCTGGAATTGCACATCCAGAGGGACGGCATCGATTTGCAAGTTGCGGATCTGCAGCAGCCCTTCCTGATTTTCCAGGCCGGCTATGGCGATGGCCAGCGCAGCGAACTCGATTTTTGGAATTTCGATCCCCCAAAACGAAGCCTTGTATCCGGGCATATCCGGGTCGGAAGTTTCGGAGTTGAGCCGGAAAAGCGGCCGCTTCACTCCCTGCCGCGCGAAAAACTCAGACAACTTCGGCGGTAGCCAGGCCACGGACGCCCCGGCGGGAATCGAAGCCTTCATCACGTCCAGAATCTGCCGGGCCCGCACCGCGTTCACGTCGCTCTCTTCAACAGCACGGGTTCGGTTCAACTGCCTTTTAGCCTCCTTGATCTTTGGCTCCAATTCCTCCATCCGCTTCAAAGCAGCCGTTTCGCGCTTTTCGAGCGGATTGATCAGCAAGTCGAAGTAGCAGTAAAGCCCGCCAAAGGCTAACAAGGCAATGAGGAAGAACTTCTGGATTTGCTCCTTATTGGTTTTCATTTGCTTTTGGTGGGAGCTGCCGGGGTCGCCGATGGGGCCGCTGCGGCCAGTTTGTCCTTGATCAGCACCCGGATTTTGAAGGTCGCCGTGGGGAGCATTTGGCCCTCGAGGCGAACGACCTCAATGCTGTCCTCCAGGGAATTGGCATCGAAAGAGACACTGACATCGAGCTTCGAGGCCGAAAGCTTTTCCTGTAGCGCCAGCCGGAATTTTTCGGCCGCCGTCCTCGGTTGCTGTCCCGCAGCCACCCCGCTCAAGACAATGCTCGCCGGAGTTTTGCGGGGCTCGACTTCGCCCGCCAATGAAGTGATCTGAACGTTCGGCGGGACAACCGAAGCCACTTCCTCAAGGAGTGGCGCCCAGTAAAACCGGCTTTGCACCCGCTCCACCAGCGCCTGGTTGGTCCTGGTCCGGGCAATCGCTTCGGTTTCCTGCTCCGCTGCTTTTTTTTGCCGCGGCTCGAGCTTGGACCATTCCGCGGCGATTCCGCCCGCCTTGGCCTCGGCCCCGCTAACGACGCTCAGCCGGTAAAGGTAATAAAAGGCAAAGAGGAAAGCCACGACGATGCCGGCCAGTCCCGCCAGCTTCAGGGGATCACGACGCCGCGCCTGCTCCGCCTTCTGGATTTCGTTGTAGAGGTTGATGTGTAGCGCCATGCTATCGACCTTTCAAAAGTTCCGCTGCCGCGCCGCATGCCACGGCCAGCGCAGGCAACTGGCCTGGGAAAGCCCCCTTTTGCGAGGAGCCAAGTTGAATTTCGCATTTCGCAAACGGATTCCAAGCCTCGCACGGAAGTTGGAGTTCTTCGGTTAAAATTTTTATGATGGCGGGCAACCTGGCCAGCCCCCCGGAAACGAAGATCCGCGGAATGGATTCTTCCCGGCGCGCCTCGAAAAAGCCGATGGACGAACTGATGGACCGAACCAACTCGGTGAGCGAGAGCCGCGCGTTTTCCACGGTAAGCACTTCTTCCTGGGCGAGCAGCTCGATAATTTCCTCCAAGCTCGCCGCCCCGTGACAGATGAGTTCGTCCACAAAGCTGTGACCGCCAAACTCAAGCGTCCGGACCAGGATCAACTCCCGTTTGGCCCCGACAATGACGGTCGAGGAGAGATGCCCGATATCGACCAGCACAAAGGCCTGGCCGTTGAAAGTTTCCTCATTGGCAAACTCAAACCCGTTGAACAGGGATACCGGCGAAACCTGCAAAGCGGTCGCTGGCGCCTTCGCCTTCACACAGGCTTCAAAGACCGACTGCACCCGCGTCCGCGGCAGTCCGCCGACCACATACCGCACGACCCCGGCCGCGGCGGCGCTCGCATCGTTCGAGGGGATGACATCGCAATCGAGCACCAACTCCCGGCAATCCTGATTGAGCAACATCTGGCCGTTCAAACGGAGCGCATCGCGCAGCAACTCGGTCGGAATGGAGGGCTGTTCAATGATGCGCACCAGCGCGTCGGCACTGGAAACCGAAATTGCGCAGGCCTTGGAGCGCCCCCCCATCTCCTGGAGGAGTGCCTTGAGATTCGCCGAAAGCGTTTCGACGCTCATGACCTCCTCGGCGAGCTGTCGGATCGCGTAATGGGTCAACGCAAAGCGGTTCCCGCTCCGGCGCTGCAAGAGCACGGCCTTCATTGAATGCCTGCCCAGATCGACACCAATGGCGGAGGATGGAAGTTTTGCCATGAAAAAATTAGGTTCGGCTGCCGCGTAACCCGGCACACGTCACAGGGCGGCATTTTATAGTCCCAACCGCTGCGGGCAAAGGCGTTTTTTTAAAATTCGCAGTTTATCGTAATTCCAGGGTTTCAGATCGGAACGGCTTCCGTCTGGGGGCTTGATCAAGCCCCAATAGAAGCAGCCAAAGTGCCAACAGGGCGAAGCCCACAATGATAGCGGAAAAAACCAGGATTCTCCTCAGTTGCGGAGCGCCCCACCCCAGATCTCCTTTCAGCCTGGAACCCTCCCCCTGGCGGTGGGGACGCGCGGCTTCCTGGCGGCTTCCAACTCTGCGAGGATTTTCTCTGGATCGAGATCGGACATTGTGAAATTCAATAAAACCTGCAATCTACTCCCACAGTTCCGGCCCCAATGTCAAATTCACGCGTCATCACAGCTTTTGCTGCGCCATTCTTTGTTTTCATGCTTTGGCTGATGATTGCCCAGGGCGTTGCAGGCCTGGGTCGGCCCGAGTTTCTGCTCTCTCATCCCCAATACTGGATTTTTCCGCTCCAAACTCTGGTTTGCGGAGCGCTGTTGATTCGATATTGGGGCGACTACCGGTTGGAGGCTCCCAAAAAAGTTTTTTTCACCTTGGGCATTGCCGTTCTCGTCCTCGGGATCTGGATCTCACCTCAGGCGCTTCTGGGCATGCCGCCTCGCACCGAAGGATTCGATCCCATGGTGTTCCCACCCGGATCGCCCCTTTATTGGAGCACGCTAATCCTCCGATTTGCGCGTTTGGTGGTCGTGGTTCCCCTGCTCGAAGAGGTGTTTTGGCGCGGCTTCTTGCTTCGTAGCTTAATCCGCGAAGATTTCGAATCGATCCCCTTTGGCGCCTTCTCCTGGGCCAGCTTTCTCGGAGTCGCCTTCTGTTTCGGTCTGGCCCACTGGGGGCCTGATTTCCCGGCGGCCCTGATCACCGGCGCCCTTTACAATTGGGTGGCCATTCGCACGCGAAGCCTGAGTTCCTGCGTTCTGGCCCACGCGACCACCAACCTGCTGCTTGGCGGGTACATTATGCAGACCCGGCAATGGGGTTTCTGGTGACATCCTGGCACTCCTTCCGATAGACTGTTCTCATGCACCATTCGTTTCTTCAGAAGCTCGTGTTGGTCATCTTTGTGGCTTTTCTGACTGCCGGCCTCTACGAGTTTTATGACAAAATCATCAAAGGCGCGGATGTCGCGTTGAATGGAAAGCCGGGGACTGCCCTAACCACCCCGAGGCCCACCCCGAGGCGCTATTAAACATCCGGCTCCCACTAATTCACGTTTCCTGGATGGCACCTGCATGAAAATCGGCCTCGCCCAAATCAATCCAACCGTCGGCGATCTCAATGGTAATTTCACCAAGATTGTCCAAGCCTACCGCGCTCTCGTGGCGCAGGGAGCCGACCTGGTGCTCACTCCCGAACTGGCCGTCACCGGCTATCCGCCCCAGGATCTCGTTTTTAAATCGCAGTTCGTCCCGCTCAACCTCCGGATCGTCGATGCGCTCCATCGCGAAATCGGCGACGTCCCGCTGATCACCGGGTTTGTCGATTACAACGACGGCCCGGGCCGCCCCTTCCGAAATGCCGCCGCCGTTCTCGAACGCGGGCAACCGGTTCAGAAAATCTTCAAATCGCTGCTCCCCACCTACGACGTCTTCGACGAAGACCGCTATTTTCAACCGGCCGAAACGGTTTCTCCGATCCTCATCGCCGGGCGCAAAATCGGCCTGACCATCTGTGAAGACCTCTGGACGGAAAAGTATCTCCCCCGCCGCCTCTACGAGTTCGATCCGGTGAAGGAACTCGTCCGGGGCGGAGCCGAGATGATCCTCAACATCAGCGCCTCCCCGTTCTGTTCCGGCAAACCGTTGCGGCGCTACGAAATGCTCTCCGCCCTCGCGCAAACCCATCGGCTGCCGGTCGTCTATTGCAATGCGATCGGAGGCAACGACCAGTTGGTTTTCGATGGCAACTCCCTCGCCTTCAACTCGGCAGGTTCTCTCATTGCACAGCTTCCTGCCTTCGAAGAAACCCTCCGCCTCGTCGATCTCGGCGGTTCCTGTCTCCCGGCATATCAACCTGCGGACCCGGCGGCGGAACTCTTCGACGCCCTCGTGCTGGGGCTGCGCGATTATCTTAAAAAGTGCGGATTCAAGAGCGTGGTGCTGGGGCTGAGCGGGGGGATCGACTCCGCGGTGACCGCCTGCATCGCCGTCGCCGCCGTGGGACCCGAGAATGTGCTGGGGGTCGCCATGCCGACCCAGTTTTCTTCCCAGGGAAGCATCGACGACGCGGAGTCGTTGGCCCGAAATCTTGGCATTCGCTGCCCGCTGATCTCGATCCAGAAGCCGTTCGAAACTTTCCGAGGGCTTTTTGGCGAGCTATTTGCCGATCTGCCCGAGGACACGACGGAGGAAAACATGCAGCCCCGCCTTCGGGGGATGGTGCTCATGGCGCTCTCGAACAAGTTTGGCCACCTGCTCCTAAGCACCGGGAACAAGAGCGAACTGGCAGTCGGCTACTGCACCTTGTACGGCGACATGGCCGGCGGACTCGCCATTCTCAGCGACGTTCCGAAGATCCAGGTCTATGAACTGGCCCGGCACATCAACCGTCAACGCGAGGTTATCCCCCGGTCCAGCATCGAAAAACCGCCCAGCGCCGAGCTCAAACCGAATCAAACCGACCAGGACACGCTGCCGTCTTACGAGTTGCTCGACGAGATTCTCCGCCTCTATATCGAGGAAAATTTGACCGCCCGGGATATTGTCGCCCGCGGGTTCGACGAGAAAACCGTGCGTTGGGTCGCCCGCAAAGTCGATCTCAACGAATACAAACGCGAACAGGCTGCGCCCGGTCTAAAGGTCACCAGCCGCGCCTTCGGCATCGGACGCCGGATGCCGATCGCCCAGCGTTTTGTGGATTAGGAGAGGGGGAAGAGGGGGGGACGGGCACGGACGAGCACGGACTGACACGGACTTCGGAAGAAGGAAGAAGACGCCCCGCTCCAGGCCTCTGCAGCTCATCTATCCGTGTCCGTCCGTGCTCGTCCGTGCCCGTCCATCGCTTTTTTCACCGCCCAGACAATCAGCAGCCCGATGCTCGCCCCAACGGCATCGACGAGCACGTCCATGACCGATGCGCCGCGGGAAGGGACAAAGAGCTGATGAAATTCATCGCTCGCCGCGTAGAGAGTCGATAGCAGCAAAACCCGCAGCAAACGAAGGTTCATGCTTTCCCGCTGCCATCTCCAGCCGCACCCGCGCCAAAGCAAGATGCTCAGAATGGCGTATTCCGAGAGGTGCCCGATTTTACGAATGGCAAAGTGGATTTCCTCAATTCTTTGCTGAGAAATGCCCGTAAATAACCAGCGCAGGAGGGGTTGGATTATTCTCGACGTGTGAGGCTGCGACATCAGGTCCGTTGAAGCGGAAAAGATCCAGACCATCCAGAATATGGCCGGGCCCCATCGGATCAAGAACTCCAATACGCCATCCTGCTTTGCAGTGGTTTTTTCTGGCATCTCCGTAATGAAGGATCGAAGCGGCTTCCAGCTAATAATGTTTGGAATCGCTATTGCTTAGGACCAAAGGTCCGTCCCATACCAGCCTGGGGCAACGCCCCAGGAAAAAATTGCGACGGCGAATCAGGGCTGAAAACCCGCGCCATTCCGGGCACGATGCGATGGTTCGGGCCTTCAGCCCTGGACATTTCTGAATCGAAAACCTGGGGCGATGCCCCTGGCTGGTATGGGGTCGCGCCGTTGGCGCTGAAAACCATTTTCACAGACGAGCAACAGTCATGCCGCTATTGGCTTCCAGGGCCCCCGAATCGCTTTTGCAACCGTTACTTGGCGGTCAGCTTGAAGGTCGCCTTTTGGCCGGTGCTCGAGATGCCTGCCGCTTTGCCTTCGGCCTTGATCTTCTTCGTCACCGTCGCCGCCGTGCTGCCCAGCTTTTGGGCTACTGCTCTGTAGTTGGTTGCGCCGCCTTTGATGGCCTGAACCACATCGTCAATGTTCACGCTGGTCCGAGGCTTTCTTCCGGTCGATTTCACGGCCTCGGGCGCCTTGCCGGTAAGCTTTTGAATTTGAATTTCCAGTTCTGTAACCGCATTGCGAGCCTCGGCGAGCTGGACTCTTAATTGCAAAATCGAACGGTGCTTGAGCTTTTCAATCTGCTGTTCCAATTCTTCGATCTGTTCTTTGGCGCTAGGTGTGGTTGACATATATATCCTTTCGATATTCGCCGGGGAGCGATCCGTCAATAATTAAAGGCATTAACGTTCGTAAAGTTGCTTGTTCTGTTCCAAATCCTTGACCACGGTGCAGAGGTAAACCGGCTCCGGGTGTATATTATCGTATTTTGAAATCTTGGCCCGATTGATAACCCGGAAGCCGTAGCGCTCAAACATCTTGGACCCACGCCGGCTTTCAAAGGTTACCATCTGTCCATAAACCCGCTTCTCGCCGTTCTCGTGCAAGTAATGCAAATAGGCGTCCATAATAGCCCGGGTGGTGGCGATGTTCCGGGCTTCCGAAAGAAGATTGATATGGAAATGGGCGCATCGGCGCGGCGCGGCCGGAACTTCGCGCCAGGCTGTGGAGAGAATCCAGTTAACAAACGCCCGGCTGGCGGCGTTGTAACGCTTGTACCGCATGATTCCCCGCAGGAAGATGCTGGCATTCTGGTAAATATTATAAACCTGTTGTAGCAAAGGGAACCGCGACCCGAGCAGGTAGCCTTTGATTTCTCCATCCAGCAAAAGCACAAACGACGATTGCGGTTCCCAGTCGGTGTAGTAGGCCGTCAGGTAATCGGCGAAAAGTTCGCGATCTTCGAAAACCGGATCTATCGGGTTTCCCAAAAAGCCGGTTTCACAGCACAACTGCCGCACACGGGCGCGGTCGGACGGCTGGAACTTTCGGATTTCTAACTGGCGGCTTTCAGACATCGCCAGCTTTGTAGGTGGCAATCGCCTCGCGGTAAATCCCAAATAAGCGTTGAAATACAAGCGTCCAAGAGTATCGGGTGCGCACCTCGGCGCTGGCCGCCTGCCCCAACTCATACAAATTTTCCCGGCACGTTTGCTCAATGGCCTTTGCAAGCGACCCGGCGGAATTCTCCTTCGCCCAGTGCGCTTGATCGTTGAAGATGATCCGATCCATGTAGCTGCCGCGGATTCCCACCACCGGCGTGCCGCACGCCTGGCTTTCCAGGGTCACCAGGCCGAAGGTCTCCTGAACGCCGGGGTGGACGAAGAGATCGGCACAGCGGTAAATGCGGGCGAGCCGTTCGGGTTCGGCGCAATACGAAAGCCACGTCACCTGGCCCGTGGCCGTTTGCAGCGCCTGAACCAGGGATCGTTGCAGCCCATCGCCCACAATCAATAAGTGGAAACGGCTGGGCTCTTCACGATGGAGAGCGGAAAACGCCTCGAACAGCGTCCGGGTGTTCTTTTCGTGGGCAAGCCGCCCAACGTAGAGCAGCAGCATCCTGTCTTCCGGCACCCCAAGTTCGCCCCGGGTTTGGACGACTTCATTCGGCTCGCACCTCTCCGGGCGAAACACCCCGGTATCGACGCCCAAATCAATGTTCTCGACCCGCTCCACACCCCATTCGGTAAGCAGGCGACCGAGCGTGGGCGACGGAACCAGCGTGCGCGAGTGGCGGTTGTAGAGCGAACAGACATACCGGCGCGCCACATCCATCGCAAAATCGGTGGCCGCCTGGCCGAAAAATCGGGCCACGCTGCGAAGATACGCCTCGGGAAAGTGGGAGTGATAAAACCCGACAACGGGAATGCCCAACGCCCGGCCGCTGGCGACAGCTTTCCAGGCGACCTGAAAGGGATCGCCCGATTCGATGATATCGGGCTTTTCCCTTTCAAGAATCGTCTCAATGGCGCCGAGTCGCAGCAATGCCCGGTAGCGTGAGGTCCGGGAGAGCAGCGGCGAGCGGATGGTGCAAACCGTCGAGCGCCCCTGAACGATCCGTTCGTCGCGCTCGCCCGGGATGATCAGCACATGCGAGCCTTCCGCTGTGTGCTCGTTAAGGTATTTTACCTTCTCGGAGACATAGCGCTTCACCCCGCCGCTTACCGGGGAATAGAACTGCGTCAGGTCACAGACTTTCATTCGGGGGCTAGGGAAGAAGACGCGGAGAGGGGAGACGCGGAGACGCGGAGATTACCGCACCCAACGCGCTCGTTCCCAAACTTGCCCGACGGAAGGAGGGGAGAACGCACTTGCAACGGCAATTCTATTGCGGGAGTGCGCCTCGCCTCGCTATCGAATATTCCCGCTGGCGTGGCGGACGCCATTTACCCCTCGATGTTCGCCAAATAGCGCTCGGCATCGAGCGCCGCGGCGCACCCCTGCCCGGAGGCGGTGATGGCCTGCCGGTAAACGTGATCGGCCACATCGCCCGCGGCGAACACCCCCGGCATGTTGGTCTGGGTCCCCTTGTGCTGAATAAGATAACCCTCCGCGTCCATGTCGAGTTTGCCCACGAAAGCCTTGGTGTTGGGCGTGTGCCCGATGGCCACAAACACGCATTTTACTTCCAACTCGCTCTGCGCGCCGGTTTTCAAGTTCTTAAGCGCCACCGCCCGCACTTCTCCGGCGTCGTCGGTGAGGTATTCGGAAATCGCGCTGTCCCAAACCGGCACGATCTTCTCGTGGGCGAGCGTGCGCTCCGCCATGATTTTCGACGCCCGGAGCGTATCGCGCCGGTGAATGAGATAAACCTTCGAGGCGAACCGGGTCAGGAACATCGCTTCCTCGCAGGCGGAATCGCCGCCGCCGACCACGGCGACCGGGACATTGCGGTAAAACGCGCCATCGCAGGTCGCGCAGGAGGTCACGCCGTGGCCGACGAGTTCGCGCTCGCGTGGCAACCCCAGATAGCGGGCCGAGGCGCCGCTGGCAACGATCAGGGTCTGGGTCGCCACCCATTCACCGTCCACCTTTACGCGCAGGCATCCGCCTTCCGACTCGATGGCCTCCACGTTGGCATAAGAGAACCGCGCGCCGAAGCGCTCGGCCTGCGACTTCATATTCATGATGAGAGTCGGGCCGTCGATCCCATCCACAAACCCAGGAAAATTTTCGACCAAAGTGGTGGTGGTGAGCTGGCCGCCAGGCTCCTTGCCCTCCAGAATGAGGGGCGAAAGATTGGCTCGAGCCGTATAGATGGCGGCGGTAAGTCCGGCACAGCCGGAACCAACGATGATAACTTTTTCCATAGATTTACAGGACAAGAAGCACCGAGTAGAACATCTGGCGAGTTCGGTTTCCAGCAAAAGCCCCAACTTTAAATGAACCTCGCCCTCGCCACCCTCAACACTACCCCACCGCCGCCGATTTTGCTGCTCCCGTTTGCGGCGATGTTGCTGGCAATCGCCCTGATGCCGTTTCTGTTCAAGCACCATTGGGAGCGCTTTTACCATTGGTGGTCGGTCATCCTAGGGGCGGTGAGCGTGAGCTTTTACCTCGCGGGGCGCCACGACGGGCTCCGGGTCTTTCATGCCGCGCACGAATACGTCAGTTTTATCGCGCTGATCGGGTCCCTCTTTGTCGTGGCCGGCGGCATTCACATCGCCGTCAAAGGCGAGGCCAAACCATGGGTCAATGTGGTGTTCCTGCTGGTCGCCTCGATCATCTCAAACCTCGTCGGGACCACCGGAGCCTCCATGCTTTTGATCCGACCCTGGATTCGGATGAACAAGTATCGGATCACCGGGTTTCACGTCGTCTTCTTCATCTTTATTGTCTCCAACGTTTCCGGATGTCTGACGCCCATCGGCGATCCGCCCCTGTTCCTGGGCTACCTGCGTGGAGTGCCCTTCTGGTGGGTTTTAAAACACTGCTGGGAGGCGTGGATCGTCGGGATCGGCTTGCTGCTCTTGATTTTCTTTGTGTTCGATTACCTCAATTTCCTCCGGGCTCCCAAGCCGGTCCGGGAAAAGGAAACCGCGAGGGAAACATGGCGCTTCGACGGCTTGTGGAACCTCTTCTTTCTGGCGGTGGTGCTGGGCGCGGTTTTCGTCAACGATCCGCCCTTCCTCAGGGAACTCCTCATGGCCGGGGCGGCTCTGGGATCTTATTTCACCACCTCCAAGGCCGTGCATCGTGCCAACGATTTCACAATGGACCCGATCAAGGAAGTGGCCTGGCTCTTTCTCGGCATTTTCGCCACGATGATTCCCGCGCTCGATTACCTCCAGGCGCACGCGGCATCGCTCGGCCTCAAAACGGAGATGCAGTTTTATTGGGCCACGGGACTCCTCTCGGGAGTGCTCGACAACGCGCCCACTTACCTCGCCTTCCTCGCCACGGCCTTTGGCATGAGCGGGCTCAATCTCGATACCGGAATGCCCCAGTTCATTGCCACCCAAAGCGAATACCTCATCGCCATCTCAGTGGGTGCGGTCTTCTTTGGGGCAATGACCTATATCGGGAACGGCCCGAATTTCATGGTCAAATCGATCTCCCAGCGCGCCAAGGTCGAGACGCCGGGATTTTTCGGGTACCTGATCTGCTACGCCGTGCCGATTTTGCTCCCCGTGTTGTTCCTCGTCGGGATTCTCTTTTTTTCCCGGTGGCGTTTGTTCTAAGGTGTCGGCATGTTTACCGGACTTATTGAAGAAACCGCGCCCGTCATCTCGGTCGAACCCGTCGCCATGGGCGCACGACTGACCCTCGAAGCGTCCCTCGTTATTGAGGGAACGAAAGCGGGCGACTCGATCGCCGTCAACGGCTGCTGCCTGACCATCACCACGCTGGAAGCCAACCGGCTCTCGTTCGATTTGCTGGCCGAAACCCTGGACAAAACCAATCTTGGCACGCTTCGGCCCGGTTCGCTGGTGAATCTCGAGCGGGCCGTCGCCGCGCACACCCGGATGGGCGGCCACTTCGTGCAGGGGCATGTCGATTGCACCGCGCGCATCATCGCACTTGAACCGCACGGCCAGGACCACCGATTGGAGGTCGAACTGTCTCGGCAGTTTGCCCGCTATGTGGCCTACAAAGGTTCCATCGCCATCAACGGAATCAGCCTCACCGCGGCGGAGGTGCGCGAATCGAGCGTGGTCATCTGGCTGATCCCGCACACGATGGAGGCCACCAATCTCCACGCGCTCACCGCCGGGGATCTGGTGAATGTCGAATTCGATATGCTCGCAAAATATCTCGAGCGGCTGATCGATCCGCGCCTGCGCGACTGAGAACGGCACGGAACGGTGGCTATAATGCGGGCTTCGCCGGCAAATCGAAGACTCTTCCGTCCTCGATGGATCGACGGAGCTTCAGGTATTCCGCGTGCGCCCAAACCAATGGCATGGCAGAGCCTGTCGCCCGGAATCGATATAACCCTTTCTCCGGCAAGTCGGGCGCATCCCAGATTTGTTCCGGAAACATTCCGGAATCGTTGGCAAAGGCTTCCATCGCGTGCATGAGCCGGATGGCTTCTTCGCGATTTCCCGCCGCGAGTTCGTAGTGGGCGCGTTCTCCCGTCAACAGTGGCCACGGTCGCCCCACCCCGTTGCCGCCGTCGATGAAAGGCTCGCCCGAGTCGCTCTCGCCATAGCCGTCTCCAATAAACCGTTTCCAGCACGGACCAAACGGCCTTGCCCTTTTCCGCGTTAAGCATCCCCCCTGTTTCGCCAAGCCGGAACTCCGTGCGCGTAACTCCTATCCGGAGCGCATCATGCGGCCCGAGCCAAAAAGCAGCGCGGCCGCTACCCCCAACCCCGCGGCGATGGAACCGAGAGCCGCTCCTTTGTGTTTGGTGGCCCAGATTTGCGGGCTCCAGGTCCGCGCCCGTTCGTCGAATATGCCGTGGGCTCCGTGATCGCCGGGCACCGGCTCCCATAGGTTGTTCGGACGATTCGGATCCTCGCGACCGTCGAACTGCTGCGCGTCATAACAATTGCGCGCCAGGTAACGGTCAAGCAAGCCGGGCACCACCTTATTCGCGCCCACGGCTTCCACGGTGGGGACGCCCAGCCAGAATTCGCGGCGCGGGTGATCCGCCGCGTACAGCACCGCCTCCGCAATAACCTCCGGCTGGAAAATTGGCGGAACCGGTTGCGCCTTATGCGGCAGCCGACTCTTCACCCAGCCGAACTGCGGCGTGTTGACGGCCGGCAGTTGGAGCATCGAAATCTGGACCTTGCTCCCATCGTGCAGCAACTCGCATCGGAGCGAATCGCAGAATCCCTGGATCGCATGTTTGGCGGCACAATAAGCCGATTGGAGCGGAATCCCCCGGTAAGCCAGCGCGCTTCCGATTTGCAGAATCCCGCCGCGATCCCGGGGCAGCATCCGTTTGAGCGCCGCGAGCGTCCCATAAACATAACCCAGGTAAGTAACTTCCGTGACGCGCCGGTATTCCTCCGGCAACATCTCCTTGACCGGCGAAAAGACGGAGACCATGGCATCGTTGACCCATACATCGATGGGACCAAACTGCTCTTCGACCGTGCTGGCGCAGTGATCGAGTTTTGCAGCATCGGCGACATCGCACGGAAGCACCAGCGCCTTGCCTCCTGCGCTCTCGACCTCCCGCCGCGCCCCCTCCAAACCGTCCACTCCGCGAGCAATCAACCCGAGGCTCGCCCCTTCCTTCGCAAACGCCCGAACAATCGCCCGTCCCACCCCCGCCGAAGCTCCGGTGACCACGACCACCTTGTGATTCTTCTTCATAAGGTAGGTTCGAAAAGAGCCAGCGAGCTGCGGGTGGTATGTGTTTAGCGCGCTGCTTCTGAGCGCAATGGGAGGCCAAGTGGCGCTAAACACGAACTGCGGGTCACCCGCGGCGACCGGGCCGAATCAGGCTTCGACGATGCGAAATCAACAATTCATTCGCCTGCCGGAGCATTCATCCCCTAACCTACCCGGCCCATGGATACCGCAACCAGCGCCCACGAAAAAAACGCCGCCGCCCTGAATTCCGTCGGAGCGGCTTTCCTCCTGACCGGCCTCAAGATCGTTGTAGGCCTGTTTAGTGGCAGTCTTGGCATTTTAGCCGAGGCCGCCCATTCGGGCCTGGACTGCGTGGCGGCCATCGTCACCCTGATCGCGATCCGCGCGTCCTGCAAACCTGCGGACCCGGAACACCATTACGGGCACGGCAAAGTTGAAAACCTCTCAGCCTTGGTCGAAACCCTTCTGCTCCTCCTGACGTGCGCGTGGATCATCTATGAATCCGTCGAACGGCTCACCGCCAAACATGTTGCCGTGGACGCTTCCTTCTGGGCGTTCGCGGTTCTGATCGTTTCCATCGCCATCGATTTCTCCCGCTCCCGAATGCTCTCCCGCATGGCGGTCAAGCACCGGAGTCAGGCGCTCGAAGCGGATGCGCTCCACTTCAGCACGGATATCTGGAGTTCCGGGGTGGTGATCCTCGGGCTGATCGGAGTCCGCTTGGCTGCCGCTTTCCCGGCGCTAAGTTTCTTACAGCGGGCCGACGCCATCGCGGCGTTGGTGGTAGCCGGCATTGTAGTGATGGTCAGCCTCCAACTCGGAATGCGCACCCTTCACGCACTGCTCGACGGCACTCCCGAGGGAGCGGTCGAAAAAATTCAGGAAGCTGTTGGCGCGCTCGACAAAGTCGTCGATTGCCATGCGGTGCGCATCCGCCAGTCGGGTCCACATTATTTTGTCGATCTTCACGTCACCCTCGATGGCGACCAGACCTTGCGGGCCGCCCACGAAATCACCGATCAGGTCGAGGAAGCGGTCCGCCAGATTCTGCCCGGCGCGGACGCTACGGTGCATCCCGAGCCGAAAAAATAGAACTGAAGCGGAAATGAGACTTACGGCACCGCTCCCTTTGAACCTTTTGATTCCTGCCCGAGTTCAGCGTTGATTGCCTGCTCATAAACGCGTGCCGCAGGCAAATTCGAAGGCGAGGTAAAGGCGAGGGCTACTTGGTCAATTGTAGTCGTCCTTTGCCCACGAGATTCAAGCACTCGGGGTTCACCCGGCGTGAAATCCTCCCCCAGATCATACCAGCGAAACGTAAGCGCGCCCGCTTGGGGGTGGTATTCCTCAAGTTTGCCACCAAGCCGAGTGAGAATTCGCTGATATACGGGCGCGGGGCATATGAAAAAAAGCCCCTTGGTGCATAACGGTTCGCGCCTAAGAACGTGGCCCTTAAAGATTATCTGAGGCAGAATACGTTTTGAGACGTTTTCCCAATTGATACCGGCGACGCTCGACTTTTCGGGGTTTTCGCCTCTATAATAAGCGTTTATTTCCGCCTCGTAGCTACCGGTGGTATCCATTGTCTGCAACTCGATAGCTACGAATTCTTTAAGCTTTCGATTTGAATCAATAAGGGCGAGAACCCAGTCCACGAAATAGCCACCTCCTTTACCGCGACTCGGAAGCCGCAACTCTTTTCCCCAGCGCTTCCCAAAAACGTGAACATCAAAACCGTCCCCCTTCAAATCCGCTGCCGTACGGCAAAGCCGCGCTTCAGCACCAAAGCAGGTTTGCGCGACATCAAGCAAGACGTGGTAATCTGCTGCATACATTCGATTTGGGCAGCAAATTACAGGACCGGTTGTCGTCGGTTTCACGGAACATGCACCGGAGATCGTTCCACTCTTGAACCTTTTTATGCAAGTGCCGCCTACAAAGGGGCAATTTCCACTCTCGCGAAAAGCGACGGCTTTTTCAGAGGTGTCCTGCGGGGAAAAGCCGAAGAACTCAAAAACCTTAAGCGACATTTCTCACCCCCTTGCCATCTGCGTGTTTTTTCAGATGCTCTTGCAAACAGCCCGCCAGAGTTTTGGCCATTAGCACAGGGACGGCATTTCCGACCTGTTCGTACTGCGCCACACGAGGGCCGAGAAACTTATAAGAATCGGGAAAGGACTGAATACGTGCGGCTTCTCGCACAGTGAGAGCGCGGTCTTGATCGGGCAAAAACACCGCGCCCCAATGCGGGTCGCACTTTGTCAATACCGTACCGGCAAGACCGTCCTTGCGCAGTCTCCCGTAACGTTTGGTGTGATCTGATTTGCGAGCCTTCTGCATCCCCTTCGGAAGCAACTCCCATGGAATGTCTCGCCAAGATCCACCCGGTTTAACATGCTTCATACGCTCCACATTTTGTGGCGAAAGGGTGCTAGCGTAGTGGTTATAGGTAACGGCTTCCCCGCTTCGCATGGCACATGCGTATTCGCTGTGCGGGGGCTTGTCATAAGAAACGATTTCCCCGCCTTCACCCATTTTCAACCTGGGCAGATCATCCAGGGCTTCGGCAATCGTCACCGCGTGTTTCAAAGCGCGTTGCTCCAAGGGAAGAAGCCGGAACGTCATGGTCTTTCCGCCTTTGAAATTCGCACGAGCCACCGCGTAGTGGGTGGGATAAGGGTGCGTTGGCGCTGGGCCATTTCGCGTTCCAAGAATGATGGTTCGCCAACGCTCTTGAGGAACACCGTAATGAGCAGCAAACATAATTTTAACGGACAAACTGTAGCCATGCTCACGCAGCGCTTCCAAAATTCGCTCAAAGATCACGCCACCCCCTAACGACAACATGCCAGGGACATTTTCGAAAAGAAGCGCCTTCGGCTCAAACTCGTCAATAAACCGGACATAATGACGGAATAGGCTGTTACGTTCGTCCTCTAGAAACCGCTCCGGAGCATTAATCGAAAAACCTTGGCATGGGGGGCCACCAACCAGCACATCCAGCTCCCCTTTGGCCAGGCCGAGTTCCGTGCGAAGCTTCGCTGCGTCTACTTCCTGAATAGGCCGATTATCAGCCAGCGTCGTAGGATGATTCGCTCGGAAAGTTTGAATGGCCCACTCGTTTATGTCGTTGGCATAAAGGCACTTAAACCCACCTTTACGAAAGCCTTCAGTAATCCCTCCAGCCCCGCAAAAAAGGTCAACTGTTGTCCAATGGCTCCCGCGCGTTTTGGCGGCGAAATCCGGTGGATCTTCCCTGAGAATCACGGGGCCGCTTACATCGGTCGCGCGCAGTTTCGAACGCTTAGGACTGGTTGATTTGCCCTTCGCGGCGCGCGGCTTTAGCTTATCGGGGTGATTTGCTTTCTTGGGCACGCACAATAGAACTTGATTTCCGGTGTCATTATCAAGCCTGTATGCAAACAATCCGTTCCGGCAAGCAGCGAAGAGGCGATCCTTTTGAGTCGCTGGGAGCCTGAGGGCATTAAATCAGCGGCTGGCCGTACAAACTGAACCCGCTGGTGCGGTCCACCTGAACGTCGAAGACCTGGCCGATGAGATTCTCGTCGCCTTCGAAGAGCACGATCTTGTTCCCCAAGGTGCGGCCGGTGAGCCGGTTTGGATTGTTTCGGCTCGGGCCTTCGCAGAGCACCTCCACGGCGTGCCCGACCAACTCGGAGAGCTTGCGCTGGGCGATCTGGTTGACCACCGCCAGCAAGTCGTGGTTGCGCTGTTCTTTGATCTCCTCGTCCAACTGCTCCGGCATCTCGGCGGCGGGCGTGTCCTTGCGTTTGGAGTACCGGAAGATGAAAGCGTTGTCGAACTCCACCTCGGCAACGAGGTCGCGCGTGGCCCGGTAATCTTCCTCCGTTTCGCCGGGGAACCCGACAATGATGTCGGTGGTGATCGCGATTTCAGGCCGGGCTTCGCGAATTTTTCGGACCAGTTCGCGATACTTCTCCGCGGTGTAAGTGCGGTGCATCGCTTTCAAAATGCGGTCTGAGCCGGATTGCAACGGCAGATGGACATGCGGCGCCAATTTCGGAAGATAGCTGAACGCCGCGATCAAGTCGGACTTGTAGCCGATCGGGTGCGGGGAGGTGAACCGAAGCCGTTCCAATCCGTCCACGGCATGGACCGCTTCGAGCAACTGCACGAACGGACTTTTGCCGTTCACTTTGGGGAATTCATGCCGCCCGAACAGATTCACGATTTGCCCGAGCAACGTGACCTCCTTCACTCCCCTGCTCACCAACTCCCGGACTTCCCCGACGATCTCCGGGATCTCCCGGCTGCGCTCGCCGCCACGCGTGTGAGGCACGATGCAAAACGTGCAGTGCATGTTGCACCCTTGCATGATCGAGACAAACGCGGTGCTCTGGCGCGCCCGGAGCGGATGATCGCGGATGGTCCCCTGCGAACCCGATTCCTCCTCGACGTCCACGATGGAAAACCGCGCGTCGTCCATCGACTGCGCCCGTTTGCGGGCGAGCAGTTCGTCCACGTATTCGGCCACCTTATGAAATTTTTGCGTGCCGGCGACCAAGTCCACCTTGAGGTCTTTGGCCAACTCCGCCCCGCGGCTCTGGGCCATGCAGCCAAGGAATCCGAGCACGGTCTGCTTCCCCTTGTTGTGGTGAATCAGGTTGTGCATTTTGCCGATCGCCTTCTGCTCGGCCATGTCGCGCACGCTGCAAGTGTTCAGGAGCACCACGTCGGCTTCGGCCTCCAGTTCGGTCAGCTCATAGCCGCGCGCGATGAGCATTTGCGCGACCTGTTCGGAGTCGCGCTCGTTCATCTGGCAACCGTAAGTTTTGATGTAAACCTTGGGCATGAAAGGCCGCAAAGCTTACTTGGGTATCAATAAAGTGCAAGGTTGGGGAGAGCCGAGCTAGTATCTACTTCGGCCCAAGGAGAGAGCAGCA
>SESF01031451.1_pt1 | contig 40492 bp, 36 predicted proteins | sample 3171521 | NCBI WGS metagenome assembly SESF01 (sample SAMN10866945, study PRJNA518727) | freshwater metagenome | biome: subpolar coniferous forest; feature: holomictic lake; material: water; isolation source: holomictic Lake 227, 6 m and 8 m depth | place: Canada: near Kenora, Ontario | collected...
GTCAAAAATGCCAATACCTCGCCGCTCGCTTAGAGTGGGGGACTCGGATGCCATAGGACCACATCGCCGCCCCGACTGAGCGGGGCGGCTACAGGGACCGGACCCAGTCTCAAAGCGCTAACGTGACACCGAACCTATTCCTCGCCGTTCTCCACGTTGGAGTCGTCCTCGGCGCCTTCGATGTCGTGTTCCGCTTCGGAAAATCTGCGCTTGCGCTTGGCGGCAGGAAGCGGAGAGAGCGTCATATTGATGCTCTTGCCGATCTGCTTCGGCTCCATTTCAACCTGGGCCATCGTGGCGAGGTCGGCTTTGACCCGGCGCATCACGGCATCGCCCAAGTCCTTGTGTGCCATTTCGCGGCCGCGGAATTGGAGCTGGATTTTGAGCTTGTTTCCCTTGTCGAGAAACTGTTCGCCGCGACGAATCTTGGTCAGATAATCGTGCTCGTCGATGTTGACGCGAAACTTCAGCTCCTTGAGCTTGCTGGTGCTTTGCTTCTTTTCTTTGTCTTGTTTCGCCACTTCGTAGCGGAACTTGCCGAAATCCACGATTCGGCAAACGGGGGGATTTGCATTGGGCGCGACTTCCACCAAGTCCAGGCCCAGGCTTTGTGCCCTTCTCAAGGCATCTTGCAGCTTCATGACACCAAGCTGCTCACTGCTGGACGCAATAACCACCCGCACCTCCTTGGCCCGGATGCGTCCATTTACTCGAATCTGCTGTAGTTGAATAGGTTGATCTCCTTGGGGCGCCTTCGGGGAGCGAAAAAAGGAACCCTTTTTGTTCTAATTCGTATTCTCCGCTCTAGTGCGCGCAGCTTTCCGCAACGCACCGCTCCTTTTCCGCCGGGCTCGCGGTTCCACCCGGAAGTATGGCGCGCGTGGGATGCACGCCAACCTGTGCATTTAGGCGACTTTCGAAAACGGAGCAAGGGCAAATTTCACTTCCTTAGAGATTGGCAATACGGCGCGCATCGGGTTAATTGACGCGAAACGCAAATTATCACTATGGCAAAAACCAAGAAAGCTCACAGCCGCTCCCACAAAGACCACTCCGAGACCCCGGAGTGGATGAAGAAAAAGCAGTGCCCGCACAAGAAGCAGTATATGGCGGGCCAGCGCATCATGCCGAAGAATCTCACCGGCAAAGAAAAGCTGGCTGACTTGGTGGATAATGTGTTTTTGGCTTACAACTCCGCCCGACTCAAGGAAGGCAGCCAGTTGTTCGTGGAGAAGATGCTCGATCCCGATGTGACCATCGGCATGAGCCTCTCCGGCGCCCTCACCCCGGCCGGGCTGGGCTGTTCGTGCATCATCCCGCTGATCAAGGCGGGGTTTGTCGATTGGATCGTCGCCACCGGGGCGAATCTCTACCACGACATGCATTTCGCGCTGAACCTGCCCGTGCATGTCGGCAGCTTCAAGCACGACGACACCGACCTGCGCGAGAACGATATCGTCCGCATCTACGACGTCCTCATCCCTTATTCCGACGGCCTCATGGCCACCGACGAAATCTTGCGCGAGATGCTCGTGCAACCGGAATTCCAAAAGGAAATGGGCACGGCGGAACTCCACTATCTGCTCGGGAAATACTGCGCCGAGTGGGAGCGCAAACACGGCTTGAAAGATGTGTCCGTCCTCGCTGCGGCCTACCGGGCAGGCGTCCCGTGCTACACTTCGTCGCCCGGCGATTCCACGATCGGCATGAACATCGCCGGCGAAGAACTGCGCGGCAACAAGCTCCGGGTGAATCCGTCCATCGACGTCAACGAGACGACAGCCATCGTGCTTGCGGCCAAACGCGCCGGCGGCAAGAGCGCGGTCGTCCTCTGGGGCGGCGGCAGCCCGAAGAATTTCATGCTCCAGACCGAGCCACAGATCCAGGAGGTGCTCCGGATCAAGGAATTCGGCCAGGATCTTTTCCTTCAGGTCACCGACGCGCGGCCCGACACGGGCGGCCTTTCCGGCGCCACCCCGAGTGAAGCCGTCAGTTGGGGCAAGGTGGATCCGACCAAGCTGCCGGACGCCATCGTCTGCTACACCGACACGACCATCGCCATGCCGATCCTCACCCATTACGCGCTGGCCAAACACAAGCCGCGCAAGCTCAAGCGTCTCTACGACGAGCGCCCGAAGATGGTGAAGGCCCTCACCAAGGAATATTTCCTCCACAACAAGGTGAAGATGCTCGACGGATCGAAGCCCAAATTCGACTAGCCGATGACTTCCAAGCAGCTCCAAGCCATAGCCAAAGAACACGGCACGCCCGTCGTGGTCATCGACCACGACGTCATCCGGGCCAATTACGCCGAGTTCAAAAAGCATCTGCCCAACGTGCAGGCGTACTATGCCGTAAAGGCGAATCCCGCCCCGGAGATCGTCCGCACGCTCTTCAAGGCAGGCGCGAGCTTTGACGTGGCTTCGTTGCCGGAGTTCATGCTGGTCTATGAGAACATCCGCCAGCTCCCCCAAAAGGAGCAGCAGGATTTCATCTGGGACAAGATCATCTACGCCAACCCGACCAAGCCGAAGGATACCCTCCTGGCGCTGGATCAATACAAGCCGCTGGTCACGTTCGACAACCTGAACGAGTTGAAGAAGATCAAGCAATACGCGCCCCACGCGGGCGTCGTCTTGCGGCTGCGCGTGCCCAACACCGGCTCCATGGTGGAGCTCTCCTCCAAGTTTGGGTGCGATCCGGGCGAAGCGGTCGATCTCGTGGTGGCCGCCTTCGAAATGGGGCTGGTGGTGGAGGGATTAAGCTTCCACGTCGGCAGCCAGTGCACGAATTTCATGAACTTCGTGCAGGCGCTCAACATGGCGGCGGCCATCATGAAGGAATCCCGGAGCCGCGGCCACGAGTTGAAGATCCTGGACATCGGAGGCGGATTTCCCGCCGCCTATGACAAGCATGTCGTGCCGTTCGGCGAATTGGCCAAGCAGATCAACGTGGAAATAAAGCGGCTCTTTGCCGATGACATCCAGATCATCGCCGAACCCGGCCGCTTCCTCGTTGCCACCGCCGCGACCAGCATCGCCAGCATCATCGGCAAAGCCGTGCGCGACGGGAAAACCTGCTACTTCATCGATGACAGCGTATATCACACCTTCTCAGGCATTATCTTCGACCATTGCCAGTATCACCTGAAGTCGTTCAAGAAAGGCCCGACCGAAACGTGCGCCGTCTTCGGGCAGACCTGTGATGGGCTGGACACGATCTCGCAAGCCGAGCAACTGCCCGATTTGGAGATCGAAGAGCTGCTCTATTCCACGAATATTGGCGCCTACAGCAACGCCTCCTCCACTTGGTTCAACGGGTTCGCCCCGGCCAAGGTGGTGCATGTGAATTTGTAGCAGCCCCCCGGCCACCGCCAGGCTTTCTTCTCCTTCGCGCCTTCGGTGCGTTAGGCCAAGCCTGACTTCTCTACTAAACTGAAAAGTGAATAGCATGACAAATAGGTGTCCATCATGTAGCCGCCCCCTTCCCGGGCACGAGGGAGGGAATCTTGTTCCAAAACTCATCCAACCGAAGAGGATGAGTTTGGGAACGAGTCTCCATGGGCTACGCCCACCACCGGATGGAAATCGGGCGTGCTCCCACAGAGAGCGGCTGGAAGCCGCTTAGCGGCATCCCCCCGCCGCTTCGATCCCATTGTCAGGCGCAAAACTGAGCGCATGCTTCATATTGTATTGAAGACACTCTGGCTTCAATTAGAGAAAAGGCATGTCTCGCGCGTTTGCCAGCGTGGTGGCTCTGGCCACTGCCATTTTGTTCGGCTGCTTTTTTGTGTGGCCGATCTGCCAGGCTGTCCAAGGGGCGTTTGTCGATGCCTCGGGAAACTGGACGGGGACGTTCGCTGCCGAAATATTCCGCAACCGGGTCTATCTCGAAGGGCTGCGGAATGCGTTTCTGCTCGCGCTGGCCAGCACGGGGCTGACAACCCTCGTGGCGGTGCCGCTGGCCTGGGTGGCCGATCGCTTCGAGTTCCCGGCCAAGCGCACCCTGCTGGCGCTGCTGCTGGTGCCGATGGTGCTCCCTCCTTTTGTCGGTGCGATCGGGCTCAAGCACATCCTCGGTCAATACGGCGCGCTCAATGCGCTGCTGACGCATGTCGGGTTGCTGCACTCCGGACAAACGATCGATTGGCTGGGAGGCTCCGGGCGGTTCTGGGGAGTGGCTTCGCTCAATACGCTCCACCTTTACCCGATTCTCTACCTGAACACCTCGGCGGCCCTGGCCAATATCGACCCCGCCATGGGCGAGGCTGCGGAAAATCTCGGCTGCACCGGGTGGCGGAAATTCCGGCGCGTCACGCTGCCGCTGATGATGCCGGGACTGTTCGCGGGCGGAACGATCGTCTTCATCTGGGCATTTACGGAACTGGGCGTGCCGCTGATGTTCGATTACACGCGGGTGACACCAGTCCAGATTTTCCAGGGACTTAAGGAACTCTCCGGCAATCCGTTTCCTTACGCTCTGGTGGTGGTGACGCTCCTTTCGGCCCTGCTGCTCTATGCGCTCAGCCGGTGGACGATCGGCGGCAAGGGGTTTGCGATGCTGCCAAAGGCCACTCGCGCCGCGTCGATGCGCCCGCTTGGCGGCGGGAAAGGCCTCGCCTGCGCCGGGGCCTTCGCGGGTGTAATTGCCCTTGCGATGCTGCCGCATGCCGGGGTGATTCTCGTTTCGTTTGCGCGCGACTGGTATCAATCCGTGCTCCCGACGCAATGGACGCTCGCGCATTACCAGGCGGCTCTGGGCCATGGACTCACGGTGCCCTCGATCCTCAACAGCGTTCGTTACGCGGGATTGGCCACAGGGCTGGATCTGTTGCTCGGCATCGGGATCGCTTACGTGGTCGTGCGGACCACCCTCCCGGGCGGCGCCTTGCTCGATGCGATGGCGATGCTTCCCCTTGCCGTTCCGGGCCTGGTGCTTGCCTTCGGCTATCTTGCGATGACCCAGGAAGGCCGCTTGTTTGCATGCCTGAATCCGGTGAAAGATCCCACCGCCCTGCTGGTGATCGCCTATGCAGTGCGCCGCCTGCCGTATGTGGTGCGTTCGGTTTCGGCGGGGCTTCAGCAGACCAGCGCCACGTTGGAAGAAGCGGCCCAAAACCTCGGCGCGTCCCCGCTCCGGGCGCTCTGCCGGATCACGCTCCCGCTGATCTCCGCCAATCTAATCGCCGGCTGTCTGCTCGCGTTCTCATTCGCGATGCTGGAGGTGTCCGACTCGCTCGTGCTCGCGCAGCGGCAAAGCGATTTCCCGATCACCAAAGCGATTTTCGAGCTGTTCCAGCTTTTGGGGGAAGGCCGGTTCATCGCGGCGGCACTCGGCGTCTGGGCCATGGTTTTCCTCGGGATCACGCTGTATGGGGCAAGCCGGATTCTCGGGAAGAAGCTCGGGGCGCTGTTCCGGGTATAAGCGCTGTAGCCGACCCGCTCAGTCGGGGCGGCGATGATCTCTTCTTTCTCCCTGATGGAACGACGCTCCCCTGATCCGAGTTCTCTGCCCTGCATGCCTTGTCCGCCTTCGCGCCTTCGCGTGAGTTTTTTTGCCTCACGCGAAGGCGCGAAGTTCGGATTCTGCATTGGGACTGTTTTCAGGGTTGCGGAGAATTAACATCGCCGCCCCGACTGAGCGAGGCGGCTACAGGGGACTACAGCAGCCTTGCGGATTGTTGGTTTTTCCCCCAAGTTACGCCCCCTTCATGCAAGCCGAGATTTCCAGACGCCGCACGTTCGCCATTATTTCCCATCCCGATGCCGGCAAGACCACGCTGACCGAGAAGCTTCTACTCTACGGCGGCGCGCTCCAACTCGCCGGGTCGGTGACTTCGCGCAAAGACCAGCGCGCGGCGACCTCCGACTGGATGGAACTGGAACGCAAACGCGGCATCTCGATCAGTTCGACCGTGTTGCAGTTCGACTACGACGGCTACCGCGTGAACCTGCTGGACACACCCGGCCACAAAGATTTCTCCGAGGACACTTACCGGGTGCTGACGGCGGTGGACGCGGTGGTGATGGTGATCGACGCCGGCAAAGGCATCGAAAGCCAGACGCGCAAACTTTTCGAGGTCTGCCGCCGACGTGGCGTGCCGATTTTCACGTTCATGAACAAGGTGGACCGCCCGACGCGCGATCCCCTGGCCCTTCTTGACGAATTGGAAAGCGTGCTCGGCATCGGCGCGTTCCCGATCAATTGGCCGCTCGGATCGGGGCCTGGATTCAAGGGCGTGTATGATCGGCAATCGCGCGAACTCCATCTTTTCGAGCGGACCCGCATGGGCGCTTACCGGGCGCCGGTGACCGTCACCAGCCTGGACCAACCGGAAGTGCGCGAACAGGTCGATCCCGGCGACTACGCCCGGTTTGTCGAGGAACTCGAGATGCTCGAACTCGCCGGCAAAGAGTATTCGGCCGAAGAGGTGCTCGCGGGCGAACTCACCCCGGTATTTTTCGGGAGCGCGATGAACAATTTCGGTGTTCAATTGCTGCTCGATTCATTTTTGGCGAAGTCATCGCCACCGGCACCCCACCGCTCGGCGGAGAAAGTCATCGAGCCGCACGACCCCGCGTTCTCGGGGTTCGTTTTCAAGATCCAAGCCAACATGGATCCGAGGCATCGCGACCGCATTGCGTTCGTCCGGGTCTGCTCGGGGAAGTTTGAGCGCGACATGATCGTCACGCACGCGCAGACCGGGAAAAAGATCCGGCTTTCCAGCTCCCACAAGCTCTTTGGACAGGATCGCGAGACCGTGGATGAGGCGTATGCCGGGGATATTGTCGGGTTGGTGGGCCACTCGGAATTCGGCATCGGCGACACGCTCAGCCTCGACGGCAATGTCACTTACCATGAGATCCCCCGGTTCGCGCCGGAGTGTTTCGCATACCTGGTCAATCCGAACCCGTCGAAGTTCAAACAGTTCCGCCAAGGGCTCGACCAGTTATTGCAAGAAGGCGTGGTACAGGTCTTCCAGTTGCGCGACTCCGACCAACGCATTCCTCTGCTCGCGGCAGTCGGCCCGTTGCAATTCGAGGTCGTGCAATACCGGCTTGAGAGCGAATACGGCGCGACCTCCCGGCTCGAGACGGTCCCTTGGGAAATCGTGAAATGGCTGCGGGCCGGAACGGAACCCGCCAAGTTGAAGGCCCTGAAAATGCCAACCGGCTGCCGGGTCGCCTACGATGCCGACGATCAGCCGGTCGTCCTCTTCCCCAGCACTTGGACGCTCAACTACTTCATCCAACAGAATCCCGAGGCTAAACTGTTCGATCTTTCGGCGGATTCGAAGGAGTAGTCCCGCCCACGGGCTGCGTGCCTGCTGGATCATTCGTTGGGGCACCTCGGGTGATGGAATTGCCATCGGGCGGTTTTCGAATCGGAGATTCGGGGACAAGTGCGTTCCCAATCAGGAGATTGGGAACGAGCGCGCGTTGCGGGGAGCGGAACGCGCGTTGGGGAGGTTTCAAGTCAGCCGATCTTTTTTTCGCATTCTGCTTGATTCAAGCGCAGAACTAAGCGACACATTCACTCCCTGATTTTTCAGGAACTGATTGTCGGGCTGTGGCTCAGCTTGGTAGAGCGCTTGCCTCGGGTGCAAGAAGTCGCAGGTTCAAATCCTGTCAGCCCGACCAGTTCAACTCCTTGAAGCTCAAGGAATTACGATCCTCAAGTTGACCCGTATGCGCTCAGTCGGGCCGGCGATGTGGACCTAAATGTCCGTTTTGCAGCGGAGCGACGTGGCTACAGGGGAGCTACCCCTCGACCCGAAGCGATTGGAATCTTGGGTTTTCGACAACGATCTTGATCCCTTCCAGCCGGATGTTGGCTTGGAACGCCTCATCGATGCGGTCCAAGGGGAACCGATGCGTGATCAGCTCTTCCACGGGAATCCCGATCTTAACGGCGCGCTGGATGAAGTGATAGGCGTTCGGGTACTCCCAACTGTTATAAGCCCAGCTTCCGACCAAGGTGATTTCTTTTTTGCAAAGGTCTTCGTGAGGGTTGATCGAGCAGTTGCCGCCATCGACGAAAAAGCCGACCTCGCAAATCCCGCCCCCGCGGCGAATCAGCTTGTACAGATTGGCCGCGGCAGGGGCGACCCCAGTGACCTGGAAGGCGAAATGGGCTCCGAGTCCCTTGGTGAGTGAGTGAACCGCTCCAATCAACCCGTCCAGAGTCGGATAATCTTTGTAATTAATGAGGTGATCGGCCCCCATCCTCTCCGCCATTTTCAACCGGGAGGGATCGCCATCGATGGCAATGATATTGTTGACCCCGTAAGTGCGAACAGAGGCAATCATCATCAGGCCGATCGGGCCGCAGCCCTGGACGATCACGCGGCTTCGAAAATTCAGCAGTTGGGTTCGCTTGGCGCGCTCGAGCGCATGGGTAACCACCGCCGCCGGTTCGATCAGCAGGCGCGAGTTAAGCGACATGGTGTTGACCACGAAGAAACTCGATTTGGGCCGGATGATAAGGTATTCGCCGAAATAGCCGTTGAAATGGTTGTCGGGCTCATCGGGTAAAAGGCCGTAGATTTGCAGGTCATCCGCGAGGTTCGCCTTAAGCGGGTTATACTTGGCGATCATACACTGGTCGCTCACTTCCATGGTGCTCGTCACGATCTTGTCGCCGGGACGAACAGGGTGGCCGACGCTATCCATCTTAATCGCCGAACCGACCTCCACCACCTCGCCGGTTCCCTCGTGGCCCAATACGACCGGACAAAGGTTGAAAGGGTCTTTTCGGTAACAATGGACATCCGTTCCGCAGATGCCGCACGCTTCAACGCGAACCAGAATTTCATCGGGGCGAATGCTTCGGAGCGGAAATTCCCGGATTTCCAAGGTGCCCGGAGCGGAGAGCACGGCAGCGCGGGCAGTGCGAGGGAGCCCACCAGATGAAGAATCCCCGGTGGAAATGGCGGGTCGGGTTTCCGGAGCGTCCTTTCGCTGGAGATTGGCGATCGTCTCGCGGACGATCTTTTCCGTAAGGTTGCGGTCTAAAATCATTGTGGACAAGATTTAGCCGGAAGTCTCCGCGAAAGCAAAGCAAACCAAAATTGCCGCTCACCGGCCTTGCCCCAACCGAAGCAGGTTCTCGCAGCGATTGATCACCGGCAATTGATCGCTGTATGAACTCAAGAACAACTCCGCCAAACGAGCAATCTCCTTCACGACGCGCCCTGCTGATATCGAAGCACTGGGCGCAGGCCGTCGTCCTGGTGTTTCTTTTCGGCTTTTTCGTGCTTGGATTCCTGGCCTACCGAACCTACACCGACCAAGCGCCGATCCCGGGTAAAACAGTCGATCCGCACGGCCGGGTTGTGTTCACACGGGCCGATGTTATGGGCGGCCAACAGGTCTTTTTGAGCAATGGCCTAATGGAATACGGCTCGATCTTCGGCCACGGGGCGTATCTCGGCCCGGACTATACCGCCGATTGCCTGCGGCGCTGGGCTCTTGCTGTGTTGGAATCCAATGGCGGCGCGGGCTCCGACAGAGCGCGCGCACAGACCGTGCGGGAGTTCAAGGCAAACCGGTACGACACAGCCACGGACACGCTCAGTTTTTCAAATGCTCAAGCAAAGGCTTTCAACGATCTAAACCTTCATTATGCCCAATTCTTCGGCGAACCGACCTCCCGTTTTGGGCTCAGACCCAAAGCGATTTCAGATCCGGGGGATGTCAAGAATCTTACCGCGTTCTTCTGCTGGGCTGCGTGGATAACCGCGGCCCAGCGATCTGGCCAGGAATATTCGTACACCAACAACTGGCCTCCAGAACCGCTGGTAGGCAACGCGGCAACCGCCGACGCAGTGGTATGGAGCGTTCTTTCACTCATCGCCCTGCTGGGTGGAACCGGGCTGCTGTTTGCCGCATTCGGCCGCTGGGATTTTCTTGGTTGGCATAGCCAGGAACGGGAGAGCCTCTCGTTCCGAGCGCCAGATTCCATTTTTCTTACTCACAGTCAGAGAGCCTGTGCCTGGTTCTTCGCGGTTATGGCTCTCCTGTTCTTTATTCAAACGTTGGTGGGCGGTGCCACCCAACATTATCGGGCCGAGCTTTCGAACTTTTTTGGAATCGATCTCGCTCGCTGGTTGCCCTTTAATCTCGCCAGGACTTGGCATTTGCAGCTTGCCATTTTTTGGGTCGCCACCTCGTTTCTCGCCGCAGGGATTTTCCTCGCGCCGATGATTTCGGGACGGGAACCCAAACGCCAGCACTGGCTCGCTTACGGTCTCCTGGCAGCGCTGGCCGTCGTCGTTTTTGGGAGTATGGCAGGCGAGTTCGCCGGGATTCATGGGCTGATTCCGCAGCGCTGGGGGTGGTTCGGCAATCAAGGCTTTGAATACCTCGATCTGGGGCGCCTCTGGCAGGTATTGCTCATCATTGGGCTTTTCTTCTGGATGGCTATTATTTACCGCGGCTTGCGCGGGCGTCTGGCTGGCGAGAGCCGGGGCAACATGCCATGGCTCTTCTTTTTCTCCGCGCTCTCGATTCCCGCGTTCTACTCTGTCGGTCTGCTGGCGCGGCCCTCCGTGCATTTTACGACTACGGATTTCTGGCGGTTTTGGGTCGTCCATCTTTGGGTGGAAGATTTTCTGGAGCTCTTCACGACCATCATGGTTGCCTATCTTTTTGTGCTGCTCGGCGTGGTGCGCGAACGCGTCGCCCTGACGATCGTCTATCTTGATATTGTGCTTTATTCGGCGGGCGGGGTCATAGGGACGATGCATCACGTCTATTTCTCGGGTGAGCCAGCAGTGCACATGGCGCTCGGGGCGTTCTTTTCCGCAGCGGAGGTCATTCCCCTCACCTTTCTCACGGTTGAAGCATGGCGCTTTCTGCAATTGGGCTCAGTGAAGCATGCGAAATCAGGCGCCCCCTTCCCTCATTTCTGGGCAGTGATGTTCCTGGCCGCTGTCGGTTTCTGGAACTTCCTGGGGGCCGGGATTTTCGGATTTTTGATCAACCTGCCGATCGTTTCCTATTACGAGATCGGAACCTCCCTGACGGCCAACCACGCCCATGCCGCCATGATGGGCGTCTATGGCATGCTGGCGGCCGGCCTGGCGCTCTTCTGCCTTCGCTACATGATCCCGGAAACGCTCTGGTCAAATCGCGCGGCCAAAATCAGCTTCTGGTCCCTGAACATAGGCCTCGTTTGGATGGTTTTCATCACTCTATTCCCGCTGGGAATACTCCAACTTTATACCTCTGTAAGCCAAGGATACTTCGAGGCGCGCAGCCTTAAAAACATCACGAGCGGAACCAATATGCTTATTGAATGGATGCGCTTGCCGGGCGACGTGGTGTTCATCGTCGGAGGCGTGCTTCCGATCCTTTATCTCAGTTGGCTTGGGGTGCGGCACATGAGACCGTATGTCAGAATGGAGGAACCGCAATCGGCCCTGTTTACCGAGATAGCGCCGTCTTCTCTTGAACCCTAAGAACTCAACGGTCACACCGCCGCGAGGCTTGCCCCGTTCTCACCCCTGGCACACGAAACCTTTGTGTGAGCACGATTATCATCGCCGCAAATCTGGGGCATTTCAAAGCCTATCGCCTGATGGAGACTCCAACTCGTGGGCCGAAGCTTGATCTTGTGGAAGAAGTAAATTTTTTGGAAGCGCACGGACGCTATTTGGACAAGGTCACCGATCAAGCAGGGCGTTTCCCCGTAACCGCGGGGGCCGGCCCAGGCACTCAAATGTCGCCATCGGAGGATCTCAACGCCGAACAGGAAAACGAAAGGCGCCTTACGAAACTGGTCGCGGAAAAGATTGAAGAGGTCATTCAGCGAGAGCAGCCCGAATATTGGCGATTCGCGGCAACTTCGGAAATCCAACAGAGCATTTTGCGGGAAATTAGTCCCGAAATACGTGAACGCCTGGTGCGGGCGATCCCTGCGGACCTGACAAAGACACCGGTCGGCGAAGTGCTGGAACATTTTGCAGGGGCTGGACCGTAGGAAGGCAGAATGGACGAACTGGACCTGATGGACGGCATGGACAAGGGGGGCCGATTCGTCGATTGGGTCCGTGCCGTCCATCCAGTCCATCTCAGGTTCTCTGGCCAAAGAACAGGCGCCCATGCACTTTCCGCTTTTCCTAAGGCCTTGCGCATCATAAGTTCCCGGCCAATGCGTGCGATTTTGGCTTTAGAAGACGGCCGTTACTTTGAAGGCGACTCCTTTGGCGCCACGGGCTTTACCGTTGGCGAGATTGTTTTTAACACCTCGATGACCGGCTATCAGGAAGTGGTGACCGATCCGTCCTACCGTGGACAGATCGTCGCCATGACGTGTCCTTTGATCGGCAACTACGGGGTGAATCCGCTCGACCAGGAGAGCGCTCAGCCACACGTACGGGGGTTTGTGATTGAGGAACTCAGTCCCGTCGCCAGCAGTTGGCGCTCCCGGATGGGGCTGGGCGATTATCTCAAACACTGGAAAATCCCCGGCATTCAGGGCATCGACACCCGGGCGCTGACGCGGCATCTCCGCGAAAAGGGAGCGATGAAGGCGTGCATTTCCACAGATCCTTCACTGACCGTCGAAGAAGTGATCAAGCGCGCGATGGAAGGCACGGGGGTGGAAGGGATGGACTTCGTAAAGGAAGTCACCACCCCAGCAGCCTATGAGTGGGATCCGACCGACACACTCTCCCGCAAATGGACCATCGTGAAGGGCGATGGAGTCGTTCAGGTCGGCGACGACGGGGAGGCCTATGAGACGCTCCCGCCGATTCGCCACCGCGTTGTGGCTTTCGATTTTGGGATCAAATACAACATCCTCCGGCAGCTTCGTCAGGAAGGGTTCAAAGTTTTCGTGGTTCCGGCAACTGCCACGGTTGAGGACGTGCTCGCTCTTGAGCCCGATGGCATTTTTCTTTCCAATGGCCCAGGCGATCCGGCCGCTTTGACCTACATTCACGGCACGGTAAAAGGGTTGATGGGCAAGAAGCCGATTTTTGGGATTTGCCTGGGACATCAACTGCTCAGCTACGCTTTCGGCGGAAAGACGTTCAAACTCAAGTTCGGGCACCATGGGGGAAATCAGCCCGTTCAGGATCTCAAGACCGGACGGGTGGCCATCACGGCTCAGAACCACGGATTCGCCGTGGATCCTGACTCGCTGCCGTCCAACGTGGAGGTCACCCACATCAATTTGAATGACCAAACCGTCGAGGGGATGCGGCACAAAGAACTGCCGATTTTCAGCGTGCAATACCACCCCGAAGCCGCTCCAGGACCTCACGATGCGGATTACTTTTTCGGTGAATTCAGTAAAATGATCGATGCCTGCAAGGGGCATTGACAGAGGGGATTGCAACGCTGCCCGACTGAGCGGGGCGGCATTCCAGGCGGGGCACTTAATTCCCCTTTGGATGCCAGCACGCTTGCGTTGCCACGCTCATATTGCTAGGTATATTGCTACGTTTATATGCCCATCCTCGTTGTTTCCCTCCCAGACGGCACCGAAATCAACCACGACCTCGCCCAAGGCCTGATAACAATCGGTCGTGTTGCCGATGCCGACATCCAGATCGATGACCCCAGCATTTCCATCCGGCACGCAGAACTGACGCGCCGCGGCAAAGATTATTACCTTAGGGACGTCGGCTCAACCAATGGGACAGATGTCAATGGAGAGGCAATCAGCCAGCCAAAGAAGCTCACTTCAGGCGACACCCTCCGTTTCGGAAACATTTGTGCCATTTACGAGCCGCTTTCCCAGTCGGGCTCCATTTCATTGCCTGAAGAGAACCCTGAAGCCAGCAAACCCGCAGCCAGCAGTCAGCGTCCGGAGGATTTCGGGAATGCTTCCCCGTTCCAACGCAAGCGGGTCGAAAAGAACATGGCCAACGCAGTGGCCGTCGCGTTTTTCGCGCTCGGGTTCATCGGCTTTGGAATCGTGGCCTTTCTGACAGTGATGCTCGAAGCGCCGAAGTTCTGATCGGTCCGCCCCGGACCGAAGGTTTGGAGCGAATCGGTAGCGCCGACTAAGGGGGCAGATCACAAAACTTCCGTGCAAAGGGTTCTGCTTTCACCCAACCGCTCGCTGGGACCTCGGTATAGAGGAAAGAAGTCCTCCCCAACAGCCCTCAACCCATTACAGAAGTCCGATTGCTCTTTCTCCTTGCACAACGCCTTGTAAACGGCTGGCTGACAAATCCATTGCCAGGTGACGAATTCGTGCCGACGATCGGAAAAGCCCGCCTTGAAGCGAAATAGCGAATCTTCGCGGGCGCCAAGGCCACCGCCAAGATGCATCACTCGAGCCCCCCGCTCCGATGCCCATTTACGAACATAATCGATCAACAGCTTTGTTGGCGCCAGATGGCGATATTCATCGAGCGTTGCCGAAAGGTAATATTGGACAATCCCATGGCACGTCGTAATCAACTCCCCGGAAATCGGCCGTTCTCCATGCAGGCAAACAAACAGATGGAGGTTCGGGCCCATTCCGTCTGCCAGCGCATCAAAATAATCCTTTCTGAAAAAGTAGGATTTCTCCGCCTTATTCCGGCGCATCGTTTGGTGGTACATTTCGATGAATGCATCCATATGCACCGGCTCTTCCGAACGCATACAGGTCCAGCCGAGCTTTCCTAATCTCTTGAGGTCCCGCCGGTGATTGGATCGGAATTTCCGTACCTGAACCTCGTCAGGCAAGGTCAGATCGATGGAAACCGTCTGGCCCGACACAACGCATTCCCCCAACCCTTCCAACAATTCAGATTGAGGGATCAACGGGTGCAGCCTCGAAAAGACCGAGATGACATTCATCCTCGTCAGGGTTTCCCGAAGACTCGCCTGAAAACCTTCGATCACGGATTTCGGAATAGTCGGATGCGACGCAAAAGGGCCCACATAGCCATAAACTGAGCTGGCATCTTTCCGATTTCGTCCCGCGGCGCCGATTCCGGAGAGCGAACGTAGAAGCAGAGGGATTGCAATGACGTATTCGCCATCGTCAAAGACAAACAGGCGCGCCTCGCCTTCTCCTCTATCTTCTGCAAGCGCGTGGAAGAAGGGGGAGTGAAACCAATCGTGCAAGCAGCAGCGCTGAAGCGCTGCCAGCCATCGCTGCTTTTCCTGGATCGTAAAAACATCCATTGATTTAGGAGGTTATTGTCTGGGGACCCGATCACCGGATGTGGTCCCGCTCTCGCGTTGGTGAATGACTCAGAGCCTTGACCGTATTCTCTTCGAATCTCAGCATTGATTTAGGGTTAGAACCGCTTCGGCCATTCGGAGCATCTCTTCGGGCCCATATCGCTGATCGCACGGCAGGGTCATCAGATCGCCAGCCAATCGATGGCTCTCGGAAAAACTTTCCGGGACGATTCCGGAAATCGGCCAATGAACAGGTGGAAATATTTTTTGCGCGCACAACCCCTCCTTGACCCGGTCCCGCTGGCGCAGCCGAACTGGAAATCCATGCGGCACCACACCGGCAGGCAACTCCGGGATCAAGGCGTAATCTGCCAATCTCCCTTGGAGACAGCGAAAGTTTTCAACCCGGCGGCGCGCGATCTCTTCGAAGTCGATGCAGTTCTGGAGCAGCGCCAGCGAAAGCTCGCTCATTGCATAGCGTCCGCACGGATGCGTTTCATCAACGGCCTTGTAAGTTTGATACCAGTGCGATCCGCCACACCCGTTGTCGAAGTCCCGTCTTTGGAGTGAAGCAGCCAGACATTGAAGCTGCCATTGCTTGGGAGCGGGCTGCAATTGGCGATCCCAATCGAGCGGTTCTTTTGCGCAAAGGATACCGCCGTCGGGAACACCCATGATCTTGCGCGGACTGAACAGAACGAAATCGCCACGCTGTCCCACCCCTTGCGACAACATCGCCTGGCAGGCGTCCTCAAGCACCCAGGCTCCACGGGATTTTACCCGGGTGATGGAGAGGGCGTTCACGGGCACCCCGAAGTAGGCGATCATGATCACGAGGTCGCCTTCACAAATCTCGCTCATCCAATCGTGCGACGCCATCTCGAGATCATAATCGATCTCATAAAACCGCACACGGCTTGAGCCCCGCCCGCTCGGCTCCACCATCGTGCTGCACAAAAACGAAGGAAGCCAGACCTGCGGCGGCGAGAGAGTCTCGACCAGCAGCGCAATCCCTGAGCGCGCGTTTGCGAGAAAGACTGATTCCGCCCCGGGTGACGGAAGCGGGCTCGAAGCGGCAGGGATGCCGCTTCTACTGTAGAAGCGCGCTTCCAACCGCTTCTCCGTGGGCTCGTGAAGAGCAAACATTCCTCCGATGACGCCTCCTGCGTTTTGATATTGGCTCATACAGTTGCGTCCGCTTCCGGCCCAGACCGGTTCGATTCCGGGCATTCGCCGAGATGTGGAATACTCGGAGAGCGATAGCGCGGAAAATAATCTGAAGAAGCGTGCGTCAATCGGTGCTGCAGGTTCCATCGGGTTTTCGCCGCGCAAACTTTTTCGTAAGTTTCAGGCTCAATGATCCAGCGCCAGGTCAAAAACTCATGTCTGCGATCGGAAAATCCCGATTTGAAATGAAACAGCGAATCGCTTTTTCCGCCCACCCCTCCACCCAAATGAAGAACCTTGAAGCCGCATTGGGTCGCCCAGCCGCGGACGGTATCGAAGACCAGCTTTGTGGGAGCCCATTTCATGTATTCGCCGGCTGAAGCGCTCAGATAGGCTTGGGCAATCCCGCAACAAGTGCTCACCAATAATGAGCCGATCTGAACATCGCCCATTGAACAAATAAACAGATCCAAATTCGGTCCCAATCCAGAAAGCAAGTTCTCGAAATAACGGTCGTCAAATACGTAATAGTTTTCGGCGCCGACCCGGCACATCGTATCCCGGTACATTTCGACGAATACCCCCATGCTTCGCTTTTCCGGGTCACGGCGGCAGATTGCTCCGGCTTCTTGCAGCTTGACGATCCCTTTCCGCAGGTCCCGCCTGTAATGCGCCCGCTGTTGCTCCTCCGGCAACGTAAGATCGATGGAGACCGTTTGCCCTGCCTGTAAACACTCGCCGAGCCCGGACAAAATAGGGCGCTGGTCAAACAGCGGATGAAGCCGGGAGAAGACTGAGATCACTCGTTCGCGTCTCAACGTGGCGCAAAGCGCTAGTCGGAAATCGTCCAGCACAGATTTCGGAATATCCACGCCGGAGAAAACGGGCCCCGCATAACCGTAAACCGAAGTGGCATCCTTACAGCCGGCTGTGAGCGCTCCGCCAAAGGAGCCCAACGGGCGCAAAAGCAAGGGAAGCGCGATGGTGTGCCCGAGCCTTTCATACACAAAGAGACTCGCCTCCCCTTCCCCATTTCGTTCCGCAACGAGATGGTAAGCAGGAAGATGACCGATATCGTAGGCGGAACAGCGTTCCATTACCGCCATCCACTGTGAAGCTTCCCCGGTGCGTAAAACTTGCATAGTTGGTTCAACTGCATCCCCCCCTAGCATCGGAAGCTTTGGACGCCATGGCCTTTACGGGAGGGATTTTCACCCTGCTCGTCCAGATAGATTTCGTCCCAAAACCTCAGCGCTACTCCCGGCTCAACCTGCGGCGTCGCAACCACCTGATCGAGAACCAGATCGCGGATGGCCATTTCGGCCTCGTTATAACCGAAGTGGGCGCGCATTCCGGTGGTACCCGAAAAACGGGGATTGATCTCGAAGGTCACCGGGCCGCGCTCGGTGAGACGGAGTTGGACATTGCACGGGCCGAAAGGATGCAGGGCTTTGACCACTGCGATGGCCTCTTCCTCAATACGCGGATTCCGGTCAACCCTCGCCCGATAAGTGACCCCGGCGGCAAGTTCCCGCTTCATCGCGATCGCCCCAACGGTTTGCCCATTCTTGAGGGTGTAAACTCCGACGGTATATTCCTGGTCGTCGGGCCAGAGATATTCCTGGAGGATCATTTCGATCCCCAACGATCGGACATACTCAATCTCCTTCTTCGACTTGATCTTGAACAAATTCTGAGAGCCGGCCCCCCCAACCGGCTTTGCGATTAGTGGAAAACCGAACTCTTTGATAAGGCACCTGACTTCTTCCGCATCTTCAACTCGGGCCGTGCGCGGAAAATTCAGCCCGCTGCGTTGCAGGAAACCGACGGTTTCCCACTTGTTAAGGCCGATGCGAAGCACCTCCGGCGAACTGGCCACCACCACCGCTCCAATGTCCTCTTTCAAAGCCTGCGCGTGTTGTGAGAGCAACTGGAGTTCGCCGTGCGAGCCGGGAAAAATAAGATCCGGCTGTTCGTTCGCACAAATCTCGCGGAATGCGGGCAGATAGGCCTCCGGGCACGACGAATCAGGGAGAACAAAACCTTTGTCCACCCAAGAAAGGCCAACCGAAAACTTGGTTCGGTCCACGCCTAAGATGCGGAACTGCATAGGCGCGCCGGCGAGCGCTTTTAGAATTGCCTGACCCAGCGGCCCGCCGACTCCGGTAACGAGTATTGTAATCACTTTAAGCATCCTTTTATTTTCGTTTTTTTCGCCTTATAAATGGCTAGATTTGAGCCAACATCCTCCAAGCTGTGGGCATCGGAACCGAACGAAAGCAGCGGATCGAGCCGGTCCAGCAATTCAAAGAGCCCGTGGATATCCCAGAGATACTTCGTGTTCACTTCCACGGCGACTCCGTTGTCCCGCGCCGCACGGAAGACCGGTTCGAGCAGATGGATCGGGAACGCTCCGAATTTTCTGTATGCAGCGCCGCCGGGATGCCCGATGACATCGATCCTGGGATTCGCCGCGAGGGCGGTCAGCGCGCGGATTTCCAATTCGATCGCATCCGCGGCACTCAAGTCTTTGAAATCCCAAAAGCCGCCCGCCTCCTTTGGGTAGCGATGAACGACTCCCAAAACCAGTTCTGTGTCGAGCCGCGCCACATCGGCCTTGAGCCCGCCGTGATAGTCGATCACGGCGACCTCGACGCCGTAATAGGCCTCCGGCAATCCAACGGCAGTCCGCAATTCCTTCACCTCCGCGACGAAGTCGGGATACCAGTCGCTCGTCGCATTATAGTGTTCGGTGATGGCGATTGCCTTCAGCCCCGCGACTGAGGCCGCATCCATCATCTGGCGGACCGACGCGTTCCCATCCGTCCAGCGGGTATGCATCTGAAAATCGATCGGCGGCGGGCCTTGAAGCGCCCACTGGCTGGCGCGCATCAGCCATTGGCGCGCCCTGCGATCTGAGAGTTGATTGAAATTCGAGGTGGTCACGGGAGATGGGTTGAAATTAGGAATTGAACTCTTGGGTCGGGGGTTTCCTGCTTGCCCGATTTTCGGCCCTCATCTGCGTGCCGAGCCCCACGTCATCCATCGTATCGATGTCCTCCTCCGGCTTGGCGCCGCTGCAACCGAGCACTCGAATCAGGGTGCGCCCGAGGATTCGCAAATCCAAACTCCAACTCCAGTTGTCCACGTACCAGACATCCATTTTCAGTCGTTCGCTAAATAAAGCTCCATTTCGCCCATGCACCTGCGCCCAGCCGGTGATTCCTGGCATGACATCGTGCCGGCGATTCTGCTCGGGGGTGTAATTCGGCAAGTACTGCATCAAAAGCGGCCGGGGTCCCACCAGGGACATGTCTCCGCGAAGGACATTCCAAAGTTGAGGAAGTTCATCGAGACTGGTCTTCCGCAAAAACCGACCGGTCGGCGTCAGCCGCTCCCCGTCCTCCAACCAGCGCCCCTTAGCGTCGTACTGGCTTGTCATAGTCCGAAATTTCAGCGCGGTAAAGGGCCGCCCGCCCAAGCCGGGGCGTGTTTGGCGGAAAAGAACGGGCGATCCGAACCGGAACCAGACAACGCCGGCCACGATCGCAATCAACGGCGACAGGACGATCAGTCCCGGCACGACCATAAGAAGGTCGAACAGTCGCTTGCCGTAATGGATTTGTGGCGCGGTCGGGCCGGGACTTGGGCTCACATCAAAGTAAACGTGTCAACATTGCGAATGGACGTGCGATGAGGTTGCGCGCCGTCCGAGTGCTGTAAGGAACCCGGGGCCGGGAGCCCTTCGACCTGCGCTTGTCAAAGTGGAAAAAAATCCTACCCTAAGCTGAATAACGCGCCTAAAACATCCCGGACCCACTCATGAAGCGACGCGCAGCCCCTAAAAATCCTATTCCCCCTCAACCTCGACAGATGGGAGCCGTCGCACGATTTGCCGCATGGAGCGCCGCGCGCCCCTTTCTGTCGATTGTGCTGATTTCGCTGCTGGCGGTCATCATCAACTGCTACCCGGTCATCTTCTGCGGAAGGAGCTTCGTGTCCCCCACCTCGGCCTGGGTGGCCATGTACAGTTGGTGGCCACCGATGCCTGGAATGGATCCCGCAACCCCCCACTTCAACTTCCATGGCAGCGATACGGGGGCAATGATGTGGCAAGATGTGCCTTGGGGGTTTGTGCAATCCCGAAGCCTGCTTGAGCATGGCGAGTTCCCCTTCTGGAATCGATACAGCCACGCGGGCACCCCGCTTTTTGCACAAGCGGTTTCCATGTTTGGCGATCCCCTGCATTTCATCGTTCTGCTCGGACGCAGCGCCGCTTGGGCGTGGGATCTCAAATTTCTCACTGCAAAATTTCTGTTTTGCGTCGGATTTGGATTGCTCGTTCTCCGAGTTTCGGGAAACCGCCCGCTGGCGCTCATCTACGCCGCGCTCGCCGCTTACTGCGGCGCATACTTTTTTATACCGAACCACGCGATGTCTTTTGTCCTCGCGTATGCCCCGTGGATCCTGGTTTCAGCGATCGAAATGCTCGACCTGAAATCGCGGCGAGCCCTCCGCTGGGGACTGATTTGGCTGGTGGCAAACTTCGGCTGTTTCAATGGCGGCCATCTTGAGCCGGCAGTGGTATTGATCGCTGGTTTGAACCTGGCTGCACTCACCCACGCACTGATCCTCTATCGTGGAGGGAAGAGCGCGTTGGAAGTTTTGGGCCGGCTGGGCTTGGGGACGCTCCTCTTTCTTGGGTTGAGCGCCCCTGAATGGCTCTCGTTTCTGACGGCACTCCAGAGTTCCTACTCCGTACACATGGAAACCAAAGTGGTGCAGCTTCCCATCAAAATGTTGCCCGGGGCCTTCGATGAACTGTTCAATCGCCTCCTAAGCAGCGATAATAGCACCATTGCGACAGGAACCAGTATGCTGGTGCTAGTAGGTTGTATTTTCTCAGCGCTGCGGTGGCGGCAATTAAAAACCGAGCCGTTCTTTTGGGTCAACACCGGCGCGATACTCCTGTGGGGCGGCGTCATCTTCGGTTGGGTTCCGGCATTCCTGATTGCCTGCGTCCCTTTCCTCAACCGCGTCGGCCACACCCACCAGGACTTTTCCTATTTACTGGTTATTCACCTTACCCTTCAAAGCGCCTACGGATTTCGTTGCCTGACATATATCGGCAAAATGCAAAAAACGATGCGAGATTTCGCGTGGGTAATCGGGATCCTTGCGACGGTGATTGGGGGGTTCTACTTGATTAACCCCAACGCAAATATGCCGTGGATCTATTTTCTAACAGTCGCGATCACAGCCGTTCTGGCACCGCTACTCTTTTCCGTTTTGAAGAACCGCAACCTGCAACAGAATTCAATCGGATGGTTGGCCATTATTATTTTGGGATTCATCCCAAACTACCGTTTCGGATTTTATAACTCTGGCGATTCGAGGTGTTTGATCCTCCCCGGCCCCCGTTCTGCCTTGGACGCTCCCAGCCAAGCCGTGGGTAAAATCAAAGCCGATCAATCCGAGCCTTTTCGTGTTACGGGGTTGCAGAAGTGCTTCGTCGGAGGATATCCGGCAGTGTATGAAATCGAAGAAATCCGGGGCTGCGCACCGTTAATTGACAGCAAATATTCCGAACTGATGCGGAACTTTCCCGGCGTTAGTTTTCCCGAAAAAGGATGGGAGCTCAATGTGGTGGATCCGATTCGAGCGCAACCGCTTTTAAACCTTCTCAATGTCAAGTATCTGCTGGCCCATCCCTCTGTTCAAATCCAACAGGAGATCGATTTCCGCATCATTGATCGGAGCGATTTCTTGGTTTTGGAAAACCCAAGGGTGTGGCCGAGAGCCTTCTTCAGCGACAAAGTGGTATCGATCTCCACAAACAAAGGCTTCATTCAGCACCTCCGAGCCAACAGCAAACAGCCATTTGTGGCATTGACCAAAACGGAAATTGCAAAGCAGCCCGGCTTGAAGCAATTGAATATCTCGACGACGCCGACGATAACCCCGGCAACCAACTATCGACTTCTGCCCAATTCAACCCTATTCGACATCCACGCATCTTCTGCGGGGGTTGTCTGCCTCACGGAAGCGGAGGCCGACGATTTCAGCGCGACAGCAAACAATGAGCTAAAAGAAGTTCTGACCGTCAACCGTGCATTCAAGGGCATATACCTCGACAAACCAGGCGATTATCATATCGCGTTCACATACAGACCCGCACATTGGCGACTGGCCTGCATGCTGTTTTGGATTTCAGCGACTGGCGTCGTCCTACTAGGTTTTAGTCCTGCGAGGCGGCTATTCCTCCCCACATCGGCTTAAACGCCATTTCAAATTCAGAAATCGGGACTTCATGTTATCGAAAATTGTCGTGATCACAGGTGGATCGAGTGGCATCGGCAAACAATTGGCTGCCGACCTCCTTCGTCGCGGTGACGTGGTCGGAATTCTTTCTCATGATAGAAATCGTCTTCTGGCAGCGGAAGAGGAACTCCGTTCCATTTCCAAAAATATCGTCGCGGTCGTGTGTGACGTCACAAAGCAGGAGGAAATCGATGCAGCATTCAATCACTTTTTTAACAGGTTCGGGCGGATTGACGTTCTTGTAAACAATGCCGGTTGGGCGACGTATCGCACCTTCGAAGAATCATCGCTCGAAGAGTTGCTTGCGATTGTCGATGCAAACTTTCTTGGAGTGGTCCGCGCCTCAAAAGCCGTGCTTCCCCGCATGATTGCCCGCCGTGCTGGACATATTGTCAATGTCAGCTCGATTGCCGGCAGATTATTGATCACCCCCAACTCGGCTTATACTTCATCGAAACATGCCGTGGTTGCTCTATCGGAAGCGATGCGCCACGAACTGCACCGTTTCAATATCCATATTTCTGTGGTTTGCCCCGGTCGGGTCGAAACGCCGTTTTTCGATCATGAAACCTTCCGTCTGAGGGCTCCTCGCCGTGAGACCTCGATCACTGTTTCCCTCGAAGAGGTATCGGCTGCTATTATTCGATCAATAGATCGAAAATCATTGATGACCTTTGTTCCAAAGTATTGGGCGATCGTTTGCTGGTTTTTAGAATCCTTCCCGTGGATTCTCCGGCCAATTTATTCAAAACTGCTTCTGAACCGAATCGAGAGCATTTATAGTGGAAAGCAAACTGACCGGGAGCAGACTGACAAAAGATGAGCACTAAATCAGAATTTGATACGACCTTTTACGACGACAGGGTATGGGGTAGTTCGGAGATCGACCCCCAACGAAAGGGAATCGACCTGTTAAAACTTGAACGTCTTATAGAAGCCGAAAAATCTTGGTCCGGGAAACGTTGTTTGGAAGTCGGCTGCGGCACCGGGAGGTACCTTCGCGGCGTTTCCCGTTTACTATCTGGAAACGAAGTTTGCCTGGCGGGAACCGATATTAGCAAGAAATCACTCAATGTTGCTCAAACGCTGGGATGCGATGTCGAGTATCGGGTGATGGAAAATTTCCAGGTTCCGTGGGAGGACCAAAGCTTTGATGTGGTGTGCTTTCTTGATGTGATGGAACATGTTGAAGATCCTGCCGCCTTTCTGACTGAATCGATGCGCGTATTGAAGGTTGGCGGCGTCCTCCACGCTTCCGTTCCAATGGAGGGAGATTTCCGGTGCTTATGGAGATGGTTTGATTTTATCGGCCTTCATGACCGCACAAAAAGACTGGATGGACAAATTCAGCGGTTTACAAAAAAGTCGCTCAAGGCTGTCTTTTCCGGGTGCGGGATGGAACTGGTAAGGGAGTTTTACAGCTATCAGATCATAGGCAATCTCTTGGACTTTGCCCTGTTTAATTGGCTCAACATTCGCCGTGCTATGGGACATTCCGGGAGCCATTACGAGATTGTTACCGCCTCACGCAGCAATAAAGCCAGCCTTGCAGGCTGCATTGCATCCCTGGCCGAAGCGGCGATGTACTGGGAAGGGCGGGCATTGGGCCCCTTCGCCGGAATGAATGCGCACCTCACTTATCGTCGTATAAAATAAGCTCCAATGTCCCGCGCCGCCCTCAGCCACAAATCTTGCCCCGTTTGCCAGTGGGATCGTTTGATTTATGCTTTCGCCACTTCGGGCGGTGCCTTTTATAAATGTGCCGGCTGCGGTATTTTCCTGTGCGATCCAACCCGGTCTCACACTGAGCAGAAAGCGATCGATTTCTGGTCCAAAGAACAGCGGGCCAACTCGTCTGCGTTGGATGAGGCGGAAAAGAAACACTATTTGGACATGCTGCAAAGGCATGTCCCGAAGGGGAAGCTTCTTGAGATCGGTTGCGGAAAAGGAGACTTCCTTCTGGAAGCACGTTCACGGGGGTTTGAAGTCGCCGGATTGGAAGGAAACCGGGCCCTCGCTGATATGGCGGCTGCAATCATTGGTCGCGATGCGATCAACTGCGCCGAGAATATAGAGGGAGTCTATGAAAAAGGGAGCTTCGATGTCGTGGTGCTATTTGACTTAATGGGCATATTTTCGAATCCGATCGCAATCATGCGGTATGTTCATGAAATCCTGCGGCCCAATGGTCTTTTTGTTTTTTGCGTGCCACTGGCCGACAGTCGAGCGGCAGCTTTATTGCGCCAGGAGTGGGTCGAATTCAATAAACGGCAATCGGTGCTTTTCGACGCAAATAGCGTCCAGAACGCACTCTTTCTGGCGGGGTTTGATCGTTCGTTGCTAGTTCGCCATCCACGCCAAGTCAGCCTTGATTGGCTGCGAAAATATCTTGAGCAATTCCAGCTTCGATGGGGGGGGCGGCTGGCGGCCAGGATGATAACGATCTTCCCAAGGGGACTCCGACAAATTTCTTTCCAGGTAGCAGGAGGGCACGGCGTCGTCATGAGCCACGCAAAGCCCCTCAAATCCGAACACGTTTTATCGATAATCATTCCTGTCTTTAATGAACGCTCGTCATTTGCAGAACTGATCGAGACGGTTCTTGCCAAGGAAATTCCAGGACTCAAGAAGGAAATTATTATTGTGGAGAGCAATTCCACGGACGGTTCACGGGAGGAAGTGCTTCGGTTCCAGGACAGACCGGAGGTCCAAGTTATTCTTCAAGATAAGCCCCGAGGAAAAGGCCATGCGGTTCGGGCGGGATTAGCCGAAGCAACCGGCGATTATGTGCTGATTCAAGATGCCGATCTCGAATACGATATCAATGATTACGATGCCCTCCTTGAGCCGTTAATTACTGGCCGCGAGGCTTTCGTCCTCGGGTCACGCCACGGCGGCAGCAATATCTGGAAGATGCGCAAGTTTAATGAACAGCACGGGCTGGCCTTCTTCGTTAATTTTGGTCATTGGATTTTTTTGACTCTGCTAAATGCCCTCTTTCTCCAGCGACTCCGTGATCCATTCACCATGTTCAAGGTGTTCCGTCGCGATTGTTTGCACGGCCTTGAATTCAAATGCGACCGGTTTGACTTTGACTTTGAGATTTTAATCAAGCTGATCCGGAAAGGCTATCGCCCCATTGAACTGCCGGTCAACTACCGGGCGCGATCTTTTAAAGAGGGAAAGAAGGTTCGCCTTTTTCGTGATCCGATCACATGGCTGCGCGCTCTGATATGGTTGCGATTTGTGAAGATTGATCCAGCGGAAGTCGTTGAGCGAACTCGTCACGTCGAGCCAATGAAAACGGCGAAGGATCCAGCAAAGCCTTTTATTAATAAATAATGAGCATTACGCCCTCCGCCCAAGAGGCAGTCGATGAACGATACTACAGGCATGCAGGGAGCATAAGCTTTGCCCGGCGGGTTTCCTCACTCGCAAGGCGCAGGGTGCATGAACTCTTCATGCAAAGATTGCAACCCAAGCCTGGCGATCGCATTCTGGATATTGGCGTCAGTGACGAGACCGAAATTGAGGCCAATATGCTTGAGCAGTTGTATCCTGATCGGGAGAACATCACTTGCGCCAGTTTGAGCGATGGAAAATCGATTCTCTCGGCGTACCCTGGCGTGCAGCATGTCCAGATCAGAGCTGGTGAACCGCTACCCTTTTCCGATAACGCATTCGATATCGTTTACAGCAATGCGGTCATTGAACATACCGGTTCAGGAACGGACCAGAGAAAATTCATCGCGGAAATGTGCCGGGTTGCTCCCCGCCGATTCCTCGTGGCGCCAAATCGAATGTTCCCCATCGAGCATCATACCGGCCTCCCTCTGGTTCACTACCTTCCCAAGGCGTGGTTCCGCAAGTTGTTGCGCGGCACCCGGTACGATATTTGGTCTTACGAGGAGAACCTGAATTATGTTTCTGCCTCGGACCTCCGGGCTATGTGGCCCGGCAATGATCCAACGATTGTTTATTCCGGAATTGGATTTGGGCGTTGGAAATCAAACCTTGTGGCATATTCAAGTTCGAAATGACGATCCAACCATTTAAGAAGGCTTTCGTGACAGGTGCGGCTGGCTTTATTGGGAGCAACCTGGTTGATCGCTTGCTGGCGCAAAATATTGAAGTCGTGGGTTGGGACAATTTTTCCACCGGACAGACGGAGTTTCTCATTGGCGCCGAGGAACAACCTAATTTCCGATTGGTCCGGGGCGACAATCTCGACCTTGGCGCTCTCACCGCCGCCATGGCTGGCTGCGACACGGTTTTTCACCTTGCGGCAAACGCGGATGTGCGCTTTGGCCTGGAACATCCCAGGAAGGATATCGAGCAAAACACCCTGGCCACTTTCAATGTGCTTGAAGCCATGCGCGCCAACGGCATCCAGCGCATCGCCTTCTCCTCCACCGGGTCCGTTTATGGCGAGGCGGAAAAAATTCCGACCCCTGAAGACGCGCCGTTCCCCATTCAAACCTCCCTTTATGGGGCGTCAAAAGTGGCTTGTGAAGGCCTGATCCATTCCTATTGCGAGGGGTTCGGTTTCGAGGGGTATATCTTCCGATTTGTCTCCATTCTCGGGGAACGGTACACCCATGGGCATGTGTTCGATTTTTATCGCCAACTGCTGGACCACCCGGACTATTTGAAAGTGCTCGGCGATGGGACGCAACGGAAGTCTTACCTGTACGTTCAAGACTGTGTGAGCGCTATTCTCCATGTGATGAGCATCGGAACTGCAAACGCAGCCAAACACCACGTCGAAACCTATAATCTCGGCACGGACGAATATGTGCAGGTTAGTGATTCCATTGGCTTTCTCTGCGGCGCACTCGGCTTGAGACCGCGTCTGGAATTCAGCGGTGGCAATCGCGGCTGGGTCGGCGATAACCCGTTCATCTTCCTCGATACCCAAAAGATCCGCGCCACGGAATGGAAACCCACCCTCACCATTGAACAAGGGATCGGACGCACGCTCCAATGGCTCCAGCAAAATCAGTGGGTTTACGAATCGCGCCAATGAATGTAACCATCCTCGGACTATGGCACCTCGGCTGCATCACCGCCGCGTGCTGCGCAAAGCACTTCAAGGTGATCGGACTGGATTTCGATCCGGCCAATATCGCGAACCTGAGCCACGGCCAGGCACCTTTGCTCGAACCGGGCTTGAACGAACTGATCGCCGATGGGCTTGTCTCGAAACAACTTTCGTTCTCGAATGATCCGGAAACCGCCTGTGCTAAAGCCGACGTCCTCTGGCTCACCTACGACACGCCTGTCAACGACAACGATGAATCGGATGTTGAATCCGTTCTCGTGAATCTCCGTCGTGCGTTGCCCTATCTACCGAAGGGCGCGCTGGTATTGATTTCCGCGCAATTGCCTGTTGGCACCTGCGCAAAGCTGGAAGCGGAATTTCCGCAATTTTCCTTCGCCTGTTCGCCAGAAAATCTTCGCCTGGGCAAAGCCATCGATGCTTTTGAGAAAGCCGAACGCGCAATTGTCGGGATCCGCGGCGATGAGAAAAAGGCTGTGCTCGAAAAGCTCTTCACCCCTTTCGCGTCGCAAATCATTTTCATGCGCACCGAATCGGCGGAGATGGTGAAGCACGCCCTTAACTCGTTTCTCGCACTATCGATCACCTTCATCAATGAAATCGCGCGCCTTTGCGAGCACGCGGGTGCGGACGCAAAGGAAGTTTCCGCCGGACTAAAAAGTGAGGCGCGCATCGGCCCCAGGGCGTATCTCGGCCCCGGTGGCCCGTTCGCTGGCGGCACGCTCGCACGCGACGTTGTCACGCTCACGAAGCTCGCCGAAGCAAAGCGTGAAAACATCTCCGTCATCCCGGCCATCAAACAGAGCAACGATCTGCATCGCGGCTGGGCATTTCGTCGCTTGCAGTCGCGCCTCGGTGATTTGCGTGGCAAAAAAATCTCCATACTTGGGCTAACCTATACGTCGAATACCGACACGCTTCGACGTAGCGCCGCCGTGGAGTTATGCCAGCAACTTCTGACCGTAGGCGCACAGGTCAGCGCATTCGACCCGGCGATAACAACTCTGCCACCAGAATTGAATTCCGTCTCGCTCGCCACAGACATTGAAACAGTGCTCGATGGCGCAATTGCGGCCGTAATTTGCACGGAATGGCCGCGGTTTCGCCAATCCGACTGGTCGAAACTTGTTCCGCTGATGCGCCAGCCGATTTTCATCGATGCGAATCGTTTTCTCGAAAAAGAATTGAAATGCGCACCCGGCGTCGAACATCTTTCCGTCGGTCGCGCCTGAACATGAAACTCAAAAATCTCAATGCGCTCATAACGGGTTCCAGCCAGGGACTGGGGAAAGCCATCGCTGAACATTTTCTACGCGAAGGGGCAAACGTTGTCCTTTGTGCCCGAAGCGAAAAGGAATTATCCGCCACATGCGATGAACTTGCCGAAAAATTTCCGGCACAAAAAGTTTTTGCCAAACCGTGCGACGTATCCGACGAGGCGCAAGTGAACGAACTTGTCGCCTTCACCCTGCACGAGCTCGGCTCGCTCCAGACGCTTGTGCTGAATGCGGGCGTTTACGGACCAATGGGGCCGACGGAATCTGTTTCTCTCGACGATTGGCGCCAAGCAGTGGATATCAATTTATTCGGCGTGCTGCTGCCGAGTCGCACGGTGATTCCGCATTTCAAAAGTACGGGACAGGGAAAAATTGTTATCCTGAGTGGCGGCGGCGCGACCAGTCCATTGCCGAACATTAGCGCCTATGCGGCGTCGAAAGCAGCCGTCATTCGCCTAATGGAAACGCTCGCGGAGGAATTGAGATGTTTCCATGTGGACGTGAACGCCATTGCGCCCGGCGCGCTCGCTACCCGTTTTGTGGACGAAGTGCTCGCAGCGGGCCCGGAAAAAGTCGGGCCGGCATTTTTCGAGAAGAACAAAGCTTGGAAAGAGAACGGCGCGACCCCGCTTGAACTCGGCGCAAGTCTGGCGGTTTACCTCGCCAGCGCCGAAAGCGATGGCATCACCGGAAAGCTCATCAGTGCGCAGTGGGATCTGTGGAAAGATTTGCAAAAACATCGCGACGACCTTGCAACATCGGATATCTACTGCCTCCGTCGAATTATCCCGGAGGATCGCGGCAAAAATTGGAATTGATATGTCCCTTCGCATTGCACTTATCGGCTGCGGCCTCATCGGACAGAAGCGCTTGAAGCTTTTGCCGCCCGGCAGTGTGACTGTCGCGTGCGACACGCAACTGGATCGTGCCAGTAATCTTGCTGCGCAAAGCCCCGGTTGCGTCGCTACGGATTCGTTTGAGCAAGCCGTGAGCTCGCCAAATGTGGATGTGGTGATGATCGCCACCATCAATTCCGCGCTCGCGCCGATCGCATTGGCGGCGGTGAACAAGGGCAAACACGTTCTGGTCGAAAAACCCGCGGCAATCAGTGTTGCTGAGATTGAAGGGCTTGAAACGGCAGCCAGAAAATCCGGCGTGCTCGTTCGGGTCGGCTACAACCACCGTTATCATCCGGCGGGCCTAAAGGCGGTGGAAATCTTTCGAAGCGGTGCGCTGGGGCCAATGATGTTTGTACGCGGTCGTTATGGCCATGGCGGGCGCGTGGGGTATGAGAAGGAGTGGCGAGCCAACCCAAAGCTCTCCGGGGGCGGCGAGTTAATCGACCAGGGAGTGCATCTCATTGACCTCGCAGGCATTTTCCTGGGCGAGTTTGTGACTGTGGAAGGGCATGCCTCCACTTGCTATTGGGACATGCCCGTGGACGACAATGCGTTTCTAAGCCTGCGCAATGCCTGCGGCAATACCGCCTGGCTGCATGTCAGTTGCTCGGAATGGAAGAACATGTTCAGCCTCGAAATCTACGGGCGCGACGGCAAGCTTCATTGGGAGGGGCTTGGCGGCAGCTACGGCATGGAGCGGCTCACCTATTACAAAATGCTACCGCAAATGGGGCCTCCAGAAACCACCATTTTTGAATACCCTCGGGGCGACAATTCATGGCTGCTTGAGATGTCGGAGTTCTTCGAAGACGTTCGCCTCAAGCGCACCCCCGTGCCCGGCCTGAAAGAGGCGAAAGCAGCGCTGGCGGTCGTTGAAAGAATACCCGCACAGAAAAAACTATGATCATTGCGCGTTCTCCCCTCCGTATTAGCTTGGGCGGCGGCGGGACTGATTTGCCCTCCTATTACGAAGAACACACCGGCTTCCTCATCGCCGCCGCCATCGACAAATACGTTTACATCACCCTGCACGAGACGTTCGTTCCGGATTTGATCGTAAAGTATTCGGAATTGGAGCGCGTGCCGGAAGCCGCGCTTTTGAAACATCCGATTATCCGCGAAGCTTTTGAATTGCTGGAAATGGGAGGTCATTCCCTGGAACTGACCTCCATGGCGGATATCCCGGCAGGAACCGGGCTGGGATCTTCCGGCAGCTTTACGACCGCGCTCTTAAAGGCGCTTCACGCCAGGAAAAAGGACCTTATCCATCCGGCGGAACTGGCCGAGCAGGCCTGCGAGATTGAGATCAATCGGCTCAAGGAGCCGATCGGCAAACAAGACCAATACATCGCGGCCTACGGCGGGATCACCTGCTTCAAGTTTCTGCCGGGGGGCAAAGTCGAGGCTTGGCCGCTGAAGATTTCCGAAGAGACGCTCTATAATCTCGAAGATAACCTGCTCCTGTTTTTTACCGGCTACTCGCGTTCGGCCTCGTCGATTTTGAAAGAGCAGAACGACAAGAGCAAGGCGTCCGACGCTTCGATGACCGAGAACCTGCATTTCATCAAAAGGCTCGGCGAGCAGAGCCAGTGTGCGTTGGAAACGGGCGACCTGCACCTGTTCGCGCGACTCATGGATGTGCATTGGCAGCGCAAAAAGGAGCGCAGCGGCAATATGAGCAACTCGAAGATCAACGAATGGTATGATCTCGCCATGGCCAACGGCGCGCTCGGAGGGAAACTCATCGGCGCGGGCGGCGGCGGCTTCCTCATGTTTTACGCGGAAGACAAAGTCAAACTCCGCCGGGCAATGCACCAGTCGGGGTTAAAGGAAGTCCGGTTCCGGTTCGACTTCGAAGGCACCAAGCTGCTCATTTCGTGAGTGCCATCGCTTCACTGGATATTCCGGTTGCCATCCTCGCCGGCGGCATGGCAACTCGTCTGCGGCCGATTACGGAACGCATTCCTAAAATCCTGGTCCCCGTTGCGGGAAAGCCCTTTCTCGCTCACCAACTGGAGTTGCTGCGGAGCCAGGGAGTTCAGCGCGTTGTCCTCTGCCTGGGGTACCGCGGGGAAATGGTAGCGGAACACTTTGGCGACGGTCGGGACTTCGGGGTGCAACTGGATTACAGCTCCGACGGTCCAGTGCTCCTCGGCACTGGCGGCGCCTTAAAACAAGCCCTGCCCCAACTCGGGGACCGTTTTTTTGTCCTCTACGGGGACTCCTATTTAACCGCCGCTTTTCCTCCCATCGCCGAGTTTTTCGATCGCAGCGGCAAACTCGGGCTGATGACCGTTTACCGCAACGAGGGACTCTACGATACGAGCAATGTCGTTTTCGCCAATGGCGAGATTGCGGTGTACGACAAAAAGGCGCGCCTGCCGGAAATGCGCCATATCGATTACGGGCTGAGCCTGTTCCGCAAGGAAGTTTTCGAGGAGGTTGCTGCCGGGGAAGCCTGCGATCTCGCGGAAGTCATGACGCGGCTGGTGACGCAAAAACAACTCGCGGGCTACGAGGTGCCGGAACGGTTCTACGAAATCGGCACCCACACCGGGCTGGCTGAGTTGGAGAGCCATTTGAGCGGAGTTGGAAGTGGGTGAGGTGGAAATCTTGTTCCCAAACTCATCCATTTGGGAACACACTTGTGGGCGCAACCCATTGCGGCGATGGGGGAACGGGGCTCCGACTCGCTCCCGAAGCCCATCCCGGCAATAGAGTTGCCGGGACAATGGCGTTCCCAAATTGGAGTTTGGGAACGAGACGCGAAGAGCGGAATAGCGCATTGACAAACCCCATGATTCCTCGTCTTTTTGAGCGCCTCCCGAGCAGGATCAAATTTATGTTCTCCCAGCAATTCCTCGATGAAGTCCAGCAGATCACAGCCCAACTCGATCCGGCATTGATTGAGAAGCTTGCGGAGGAGCTCGCGAGTGTCCGAAACCGCGGGGGCCGTCTTTTTATTCTCGGCGTCGGCGGCAGCGCGGCCAATGCGAGTCACGCGGTGAACGACTTCCGGAAGCTCTGCGGGTTTGAGTGCTACGCGCCCACCGACAATGTTTCCGAGCTAACCGCGCGCACCAACGACGAAGGCTGGGCAACGGTTTTCGCGGAATGGCTCAAAGGGAGCCGAGTCAATGCAAAGGACGGCCTTCTTATTCTCTCCGTCGGCGGCGGCAATCTGGAAAAGAACGTCAGCCCCAATCTCGTCAGCGCCATTCAAGTTGCAAAACAAGCGGGCGCATCGGTGCTTGGGATCGTTGGGCGGGACGGCGGGTACACTGCCCGGGAAGCAACCGCCTGCGTTATTGTTCCCACCGTGAACGCCGCGCATGTCACTCCCCATTCGGAAGCATTCCAGGCAGTTATTTGGCACCTGCTTGTCTCCCACCCCAAGCTCAAGACCATGGAGACGAAATGGGAAAGCACGAAGTAAGCGCAGGATCGAGGGCTGTATTTCTAGATCGCGACGGAGTCATCAACCGCCCCTTGGTCCGCGACGGAAAACCGTATCCCCCGGTCTCCCTTGAGGAGTTCGAACTCCTGCCAGGCGTTGCGGAAGCCTGCCAGTTGTTGAAGCAGCATGATTTCTGGCTCGTCGTCGCGACCAATCAACCCGATGTGGGAAGGGGCACGCTGAGCGCCAGCGTTGTCGAAGCGATCCATGCCCGGATGTGCGAACTGCTGCCCATCGACCGGGTTGAAGTCTGTTACGATCCGGGCCAGGGAATCCCTTCCGAATTTCGCAAACCCGCCCCCGGAATGCTCTTAAGGGCCGCCCGTGAACTTGGCATCGACCTCACCCAGAGCTATATGGTTGGTGACCGCTGGCGCGACATCGACTGCGGCGCAGCCGCCGGCTGCGCTACGATTTTTATCAATTACGGCTACGCCGAAGAACTTCGGCAGACTCCCCATTTCCAAGCTTCCAGCCTGCTGGAGGCCGCGCATATCATCACCCGCCCCTATGAAAAACATCGCTGATCTAAACGTAAAAATTTTCGCAGACGGAGCCGACAAAAACGGCATCCTTGAACTCTACAAGCACCCGCTGATCAAAGGCTTGACGACTAATCCCACCCTCATGCGCAAGGCGGGAATTTCCGACTACGAAAGCTTCGCGCGGGAAATCCTTGAGATCGTCCGGGAGAAGCCGCTCTCGCTGGAGGTGTTTTCCGATGAATTTCCCGAGATGCAGCGCCAAGCGTTGAAGATCAGTTCCTGGCAGGAGAATGTTTACGTCAAAATCCCGATCACCAACACGCGCGGAGAAACGTCGCTGCCGCTCATCCATTGCCTCGCCGAACAGGGCGTCAAAGTGAATGTCACCGCCCTGCTGACCCTGGATCAGGTCAAAGGCACAGCTAGTGTCTTGAATGCCGCGGTGCCTTCCGTGGTTTCCGTATTCGCCGGGCGAATCGCGGATACAGGGATCGACCCTGTTCCGATGATGTCGGAAGCCCGAGCCATCCTCCATGATTTGCCGAAAACGGAACTCCTCTGGGCCAGTTGCCGAGAGGTTCTGAACATCCTCCATGCGGAGGAAAGCGGCTCACATATTGTTACGGTCGGGCACGACTTCTTAAAAAAGGCGATGGCGATGTGGGGGATGGATCTTGCCGAGTTGTCGCTGGATACAGTGAAGATGTTTCAGCGCGACGCCGAGGCTGCCGGCTATCGGCTGTAGTCTCAATACAGCCCGCCACAAACAGCGGCCAAGATGGCCACTCTCCTATATGAGCCAGCCTTAAATCCCAGGCACCAAATAATGCGCGGTTTTCAGAAGAGCTTCGGAGGCATGTTCCGTATGCACCTTCAAGTGCGGGCAGGCAACTTTCGCCGCAGCTCAGCTCTCAAATTTGCAAGGCCATCACTCCTGGGCGCGGCTTAGCAGAAATGCGGCGCCGCCACAGGTCACCAACGCCCCAAGCGCTAGGAAAATCAGGTCGCCCTGAATAAAGGAGAGATCGGCGTTATGAAGGTTGATCAGGCGAAAGGCGTGGCAGAAGTGAGTCAGCGGAAAGGTCTCTGAAATATAGCGGATTCCTTCTGGCAACTGCTCAAGCGGGGCAAACGCGCCGGAAAGCGGAAACACAGGGAGCAGATAGAACACCGCAACCTGGATTGCCTGCGTCTGGGTAGTGCAGATGGCGGAAATGAGAAGCCCCAGCCCGAGCGAACACAACAGGAACAACAAACAGAGACTCGCCAGCACCAGCGGTTGATGGAATTGGACCCCAAAATAGAAATGCGCGACGGCGACGGAACTAGCGATAAGAGCCATTGAAATCCCGAGGTAAGGGAGCACCTTGCCAACCACAATTTCACTCCGCCGCAACGAGGTAATGAGCAGTTGCGAAAGCGTTCCCGCCTCGCGTTCCCGGGTGATCGTGCACGCCATCAGGGTGACGGTAAGCAGTTGGAGGATCAGGCCGATGATCCCCGGCGTGACATAATCGATAAACCGCTTTTTCGGATTGAAAAGCACTTCGCTCTTCACGTCCCAAGCCTCCATGGCTGAGACGAACTGCTTGCGGGTGGCCAGCGGCAGCTTCTCTCCCATTTCAGTGACCTCTTCGGGAAGGTTCTCGATCATTTTGTCCCGGGACTGCTTCTGAAATTCACCCAACGTTTGGCGCAGCGAGCCTTCGAGTTGATCCGCCGTGGTGGTGTCGCTTCCGTCCAGGATCATTTCCAAGGGAGCGGGATTGCCGTTCTGCAAGCTCTTCCCCCACCCTGCCGGAATCACCAGGGCGGCCAGCGCCTTTGCGTGCAGCAAATCGGTCTTGGCCGTTCCCGGCTGCACCTTCCAAGCGAAGGTTTGGTTCTTGGAAAGCGCTTCCGTAAAGGCCCGGCTCTCCGCGCTCTGGTCCCGGTCGAGCAACAAGGCGGGCGCATCCTTCATGGCCGTCATTTCAAACGCGTGCCCGAAAATAACGGTCAGCAACGGCGGCAGCACCAAGATGAGCACCAGAATGCGGCGGTCCCGCCAAACGTGCAGAAATTCTTTGATCGCCACGCTGGCGATGGCTCGAAGACTCTCAATCAGGTTCACAGGGCGCCTCCTTTGGGTTCATCGGCAAGGATCTCGTGGTAGCCTTGCGAGTAGGCTTTGAAAACGTCCTCCATATCCGGGGCCGACCAGGTGTGCCCGAGATACCGCAACTCGGGAAACGGCCATTCAGCCATCCACTTTGCGAGCAACTGCTCCGGGTTCGGCGCGTAAATCCGGGCGCGTCCGCTCCGGAGGGAAACACCGAGCACGCCGGGAGTCGCGCGCAAATTCACCAGCGCGGGCATGAGGGGTTCAACCTGCAACTCCAGAAGTTTGCCCTTGAAACGCGCCTTCAACGCTTCGGGCGTGTCCTTGGCAAGCAGGTTCCCTTTATGGATGAACCCGACGTTCGTGCAGCGTTCCGCCTCGTCCATGTAATGGGTGGTCACAAAAATGGTGGTGCCGCTGTGGCTCAGGTCGTAGAGCAAATCCCAGATCTGCTGCCGGTGGACCGGGTCCAATCCCGACGTCGGCTCGTCGAGGAAGAGCACGAGCGGCTCGTGGATCAAAGCGCAGCCCAGCGCCAGAAGCTGCTTCATGCCGCCGGAGAGGCTGCCGGCCATGGCGTTGCGTTTGCCTTCCAAGTCGAGCTGGCGAAGCAGCAGTTCGATGCGCCCCGGCAGTTTTTCCCCAGAGACCCGATAGGCGCCGCCGAAAAATCGGAGGTTTTCGGTGACCGTCAGATCGCTGTAGAGACTGAACTTCTGGGCAACATAGCCGAATTTCGAGCGCACCCGGTACCGGTCTTTCCAAGTGTCCTCTCCGTCAATGAATGCTTGGCCGTCGCTCGGCCGCACCAGCCCGCAGAGCATCCGAATGGTGGTTGTTTTTCCGGCCCCGTTGGCCCCTAGAAATCCGAAAATTTCCCCGGCGGGTATCGACATGGAAACCCGGTCAACAGCCACGGTGTCTCCATAGGTTTTCGCCAACTGGTTCAGGGTAATAAGAGGCTGCGTCATCAAAAGAATCAGAAACGTAAGCGGGCGATGCGCGCGCGGCAAGATTTCGCGTAATCCGCCGAAAAAAACAGGAACGTTGACAACCCCTCGCTCTCCTGTCACCGAAATAGCGTGCAGACTCCACGTTTCAGATCATCCGCCGTCCTCGGGCTCTCTTCTCTCGTTCTGTTCCTCGCGTTCGGCCCCGCCCTCCCGACTCTGGCAGACCCGGCCTCGGACCTTGCGGCGTTCAGTGCTTTCGAAAATCTCGATCTCTCGAAACTCGCCGGAGCAAAGCCCTTGGGCGCTCGAGGCGCTCCCGTCTCTTTTCCACGGGGGATGGCGGTGCAATCGTGTTACGTCCTTCCCCTGCCGTTAAAGGAAGCGGTGGCGTTCCAAAGGGAATGGAAGGCGAGCGGGCACCCCGAGTTGAAAGTTTATTTGCACCGCGATCTCTCGCCGAAAGCGAGCTTGGCCGAGTTTCAAGCGATTGGTTCCGCTCCTGATAGCGCCGCTGTCCGCGCACTCATGGCGGCAACGCAGGCGCTGAATCCCGACCGCCCGGAACTGCAAATGAGCGCAGGGGAAGCCAAGCTCTTTAACAAAGCCTCCACGGACGGCGCGGCGGGGAGCATGCCATCCAATGTTGCCGCTTTCTGGAGCCGGATTCTTCAGCAGCGCGCTGCCGCCTTTGTGACCGGAGGCGCTTCCCGGCAGCCGGCCTACAGCGCAGGGGAATCAATCCGCCCATCCGAGGAAATCGCGCAACTCCTCAAAGAGCAACCAAAGATCGCCGGGCATTTCAAAGCGCTGCTGGATGAAAGCGGATGGCTCAATGGCGGCGGAAAGCTCACGCTCTCGCTGTCATTGGAGTTGTTCGACGTTGAAGGCCAGGGCGCATTTTCCCTGGGTGCGGCCTACGCCAAACAAACCGGCGAAAGCTGGCAAACGCTCGAGGTTCAATATTATGCCAGCAGCGGGTACTTCGCGATGGTCACCTTGCATCAGTTTTGGCCCGTGAAAATCGGAGCCAGGGAGGCCACGCTCGTGTGGCGCGGAGATCTGCTCTCATCGGCGTCGCTGGCAGAGTTGCACGGTGTGGAGCGCCTCGGTTCCTCCGGCGCCATGATGAAAGCCATTCAGAAAAACATCGGCTTCCTGCAAAAGGACGCCGAGAAACGGTAGTTGAACTCATGACCATGCACCTTTCAAAGCTGTCTCTTGTGTTGGGGTTCACCCTCCTGAGCGCCGCGCTCCAGGCAGAAGAGCGTTCCTACGAACTCGACGCCAACTACTCCTTCACCGGCGGCGCCACCACGGGGTTTCACAAGAGCGCAAACGGGAGCGTCTCCGAGCAAAGCGCGCAACTGCGCTCGGTGATTTCGATTCCGGTTTCCGATACCGTTCTCGGGCGGGTCGGCCTCGATTGCGAACTCAATGCTTTCGGCATCCCCAACTCCGCTCCCCTCCCCAACACCCTCGAATCGACCAGTCTCGTCCTGGGACTGGACGTTCAGGCTTTCGAGAGTTGGATTGTCCGGCTGGAAGCGACCCCCGGCATTTACAGCGACTTCCACGATCTCAACAGCGGCGATCTGAACATTCCCGTCGCGCTCGGGGCCTCCTACATCGCCGGGCCAGACCTCCAATGGGTGCTCGGACTGCGTTTCGATGCCAATGCCAGGTATCCGGTCCTGCCGGGAATCGGAGTGCGCTGGAAGTTTACGGACAAATGGGTGCTCAACGCCATCCCCCCAACGCCTCGGCTGGAATACCAACTGAACAAAGCGGCAACGCTTTATCTCGGCGCGGACCTGAGAGGGAGCACCTACCGCGTCGAGGATCGATTTGGCAGCTCGCACGGGAATCCGCAGCTCAATGGAGCGGTGGTTGAGCTGGACGAGATCCGAACCGGCGCCGGCGCAACCTGGAAGCTCCGGAAAGACCTCACGTTTGGACTCGAAGCCGGATATCTTCCCTATCGCAAGTTCGATTTTTATCGGGCTGACACCAGCTTCAAGACGCGTTCGGGCGCACCATACGGACAGTTCGCGATTTCAAGCCGTTTCTAGGTTAGCTATTCACTTCATGAATGAGAGCTAATGGAAATATAGGCACTCTTATCATAGGCTGATGACGGAATTGTAATCCGTCCCACCACCTCCAATCTGTGATAACCGGCCTTTGTCCCAACGGGCAGCGGCATGTTAATCAAAACCACGCACGGCCACGCGAAAATCGTCCGTTCCGCGAAGGAAGTCGATCAAGCCCTGTGGCAGTGCGCGATGGCTCCGCAGTGTCAGGACTGCCGATATTACGAGGTGATTGAGGAGACGCTTAAGGAGCCGTTCGACTACCGGTATGCCATCCTGACGAACACCCATGACGACAGAGCCACTGTGCAGCCCTTCTTTTTTGTCGATCAGGACATCACCGCTGGCCTGCCAAAAAGATTGCGAGCCCTGGCCGAGCGGGTACGGCGGGCCTTCCCGAGATTCCTCAATTACAAGATCGCAATGGTGGGCTGCGCCGCTGCGGAGGGGCAACTCGCTTGCGCCGAACCGTGGGCGCTACAGATGCTCCATGAGGCGATCGACGTCTGCGCACGCGTCGAAGGGGCCAAGGTGGTCCTCTTTAAGGATTTTCCATCCATCTACCGGGACGACTTCAGGCACCTGACCCGGCTTGGATACACTCGCGTCCCGAGCATGCCCGCCGCGAAGCTGCATTTGGATTTCAAGAGCTTCGAGGACTACATGACCCGGCGGCTCAGCCGGATTTACCGAAAAAATCTGCGCCGAAAATTCCGGGACAGCGATCGTTTCGGGGCATTGAGAATGGAGGTCGTTCGGGATGTCACGCCCCACATCGAAGAGGTCTTTTCATTATACCAGCAGACTTTTCGAAGGTCGGAATTCCGGTTCGAGGAACTGACCAAAAATTACTTTTGCGAACTCGGCAGGCGCATGCCCGAACGGGTCCGGTTCTTCCTTTGGCGGGACGGGGAGCAGATTGTCGCGTTCGCGGTCTGCATGATCCATGGCGACGTCCTTCATGATCTCAATGTCGGGATGGACTACTCCGTGGCGCTCGACCGGCATCTCTATTTCGTCACCCTGCGGGACATCGTTTCCTGGGCGCTGAACGAAAACCTCAAGATTTACCAAACCGGGCCACTTAACTATGACCCAAAGCTCCACCTGCGGCTCGACCTCGCCCCGCAAGACCTCTATGCCCGGCACCTCTCTCCCATGCTCAATCCGATCTTCGGCTGGGCCTTGCATTTCCTGGAACCGACGCGGCACGATCCTATTTTGAGGAAGTTTGCCAATTCCCATGAGTTGTGACCGTTCTGTGGGCATTTTCCCGAGGCGCCCGACCGCGTATAAGTTGCGCGTTCGCCATTGACGGACGCCCGCAACTCATTAACATCCGTGTGGCATGGCACTCATCCGTCAACTCCTTTGGCTCGCGGTCTTTGTGATCTCGACGCTTTCGTTTGTCGTCCTTTTTGAGAATGGGACAACCAACTTCGGCCCCAATGTTATCGAGAAGGTCAAAGAGCTTCAGAAGTTCGCGAGCGAACAGATCAATCCCCCCAAAAAAGAGCAGAAAGCTCCGTAGGCCTCTACTCGCTGGGCACAT
>SESF01023026.1_pt1 | contig 40366 bp, 62 predicted proteins | sample 3171521 | NCBI WGS metagenome assembly SESF01 (sample SAMN10866945, study PRJNA518727) | freshwater metagenome | biome: subpolar coniferous forest; feature: holomictic lake; material: water; isolation source: holomictic Lake 227, 6 m and 8 m depth | place: Canada: near Kenora, Ontario | collected...
TTTTGTTAAATGTATCGAAAATTTTAGATTGCAATAAATTTGAAATTCTTCCAAATGGGTATTTCAAAAAAAATAAATACGAATTTACAAAATCATACAGAAAATCTTCAATTGTTGAATTACATAATGGTATTTTTGTTTCTACTCATTCTGGTTCAGAAGAAAAATTAAAACATATAGAAAAGATATGTAAGATTATGGGTGCTAAATTAATTAATTTGTAAAATATATTTTTTTATTTAATAAAAATATCTTTGTCTCCTAAATTAAAAAAAATGAAAGTATATTATCAGTTTAACAAAAATAATTTAGACCCTGTTATATACAAAGGTGCTCTAATGGTTGTTGAAACATTAAACACTAAAAATGGTATTTGCAAAGTTGCAATTGTACAAGGAAAAAATAGTTTGATAAAAAGTCAAGCCGTTATTGAATCATTAATCAAATTTGATAAAGTTAAAAATATTAATAAACCATCTGATGAATTGTTAAATTCTTATGTTTACAAACCAACAGAATTGGATGAGTTGATGAAAAAAGTAAAATCAATTAAGAGAAAATTTGAAAACTATTCAGAAGTTTTTAATGCTATTGAAATGTGGGTAATGTCAACTAAAGGAAGTCCTGCGGTAAACATTAAAACAGAGGAAAACTTTCTTGCCAACCCTGAAAAAATATTATGTGAAACTAAAAATTTTGGAAAAGGGATGAAAGCTAAGCCTGGTGCACCACATGCAAACCGAGCTCCACGAACTGCTCCAATTGTAAACGTTGAGGAATGGGAAAAAGACGCAACCTCGTTGTTTGCTTGTGGGATTAAAAAAAATGAGTCAATGACGTTCCAAGACCAAATAAAATTAGCTAACAAACTAATTCAAACTATTATTGATATTCACGATACTCCAAGTGATTTAAGACAAACTCTTTGCGAAGTTTTTCATAAGACTAAAGGAAATGATTATAGGACCCCATTTTGGTTTGAAAAATTATCAATAAATAAATTCAAAGATAATCAACACCATAGTAAAATTAAAGGTTGTGAACTTATGCACCTTGACCCAACCTTGGAATTTGCAAGTAAACCTGATAATTTGTTTATTGGAACTTCAGAAGAAAACCGACATCAAGGAGGATATAAATTTGAATTCACCGAAAAAAAAATGCTAATAAAAAAAATTTATGAGAACGGGTTTGATGATAATCCAGAATATTTGAACAGACTATCATTAGATGAGTTGGAAGAAATTTATTATAAAAATAAATATAAATAATTTACATTAACATTCAAATGAGTATATTTATACATATAAATGTTAAATTATGAAAAACGTAAACTACAACAAAATTGTTATTGAAAGTCAAGACCTAATTAGAAATATTGATGGTCTTACTGGCTCGGATGCCTTTGAAGAAATTATTAAAATAATTTTTACAATGAATTTATTTTCTGGTGAAAAATTAGACTCATCTAAATTAAAAAATACTTACGCGGATATTGTTTTTCCTAAATATGATTTTTTTGTGGGTGAAAATGTAAAATTAAAAGACATAACTATAGAACAAATAATTACATTGTTTTTGGATGTCGATTTTGAATCAGAAGATGTTAGAGGTAGATTATTTGAAACTTATTTAGGTAGAGTTTTTACTTCAGGATTAGGCCAATTTTTTACACCTAGAGAAATTGTTGAGTTTATGACTGGGTTTTTGTATAAAAAAAATTTAATACCAAAAAACGCGACAATATTAGACCCTGCTTGTGGTAGTGCGGGAATTCTTCTCACAGCAAGAAATAAAGAAACACGTAAAATTGTTGGGTATGATATAAATGAAAGGCTTGTAAGAGTTTCTAAAATGAATATGGTATTACATGGAATTTCAGATTATGAAATAAATAATCAAAGTTTTTTATTATGTACAGATGAAGAATTATATGATGTTTGTATTACTAATCCACCATTTGGCGTTGAAGAGAAACAACGAGATATTCTTGACAAATTTATTTTTGGACATGATAAAAAATCTTGTGATTTGGAAATTTTATTTATTGAAAAGATTTTGAAAGTATTAAAACCTGGAGGTGTTTGCGGAATTGTATTACCCGACGGAGTTTTTAATAATGTAAGTTCAATAAAATTACGAGAATATATTTTAGAACATGCGGAGGTAATTGCTTCAATAGATTTACCTGAGAATGTTTTCAAAGCGTCTGGAACTGGATGTGAGACAGGTATTTTATTTTTTAAGAAAAAAGAAAAAAAGAATGAAAATAAAACTAACTTTGACGCTTATAAAATTAACTACGTTGGATACGAAACTCAAACAAAGTTTGCAAAAAAAATAATACAAAATGATTTATTAGATATATTGAATGATAAAGAAAACATTCAAAAAACAATTGTTGAAAATTTAAACACAACAAAAAGATTTGACGGTAAATACTATTTTAGAAAAAAGAAAAATATTAACAAACCACTCCTTGATATATTTGAAAATTCAGGTGGTAAGATTAGTGAAACATATAAGAATAGTTCAGATATTATTAGATATGTTCAATATGCGGATATTGACCCTGTTTTTGGTATTATTAAATCTTTTACTGAAATGGAACTTTGTGAAGCACCAAGTAGGGCTAAAATAGTAATTAATACTGGAGATATTTTAATTCCCAAATTAAAACAAAGCTCGGATAAAATTGCGATAGTTACTAAAGAATTTGATGGGTGTGTCGCAACTAACGGATTTAAAGTTATTAGACCAAAAAAAGGAAAAGATTCTGAGTTAGTATTTGCTCTTTTTAGAAATAAGGAGATTCAACAACAATTACAAGATTATTCTTCGGGTACTATCATGCCATCAGTTGATGATGATTATTTTGATGAAGTGGTTAAACTTGATAAAGAAATTAATGAAGAAAAAATGGTAAGTAAAGTTAAAGAGATATTTGAATTAATTGATATTGCAAAAAATAAAATGATTGAATTAAATAGTTAAACTAACCCCACCCCATAAAGGTGGGTTTTTGTTTTTATAAATTTATTTCTTATATTTTAGAATATGGAATTATACGAAAGATATAAGAATTCAAAGTTGGGTGATATCAATACAAAGATTGGTGTCTTAATTGATATTATGAGAAGGTACCCAAAGATTATTGATTATATTTATAATCGAGTGGATACCTGTTATGGTCAGCACATTGTATATTTGGTTCACATGAGAGTTGGTGGTGTGGATATGTTAAAGATTGGTTATACTAAGAACTCAGTACAGGGTAGATTTGCCGAATCAAGATATGCTGGTAGAGATGCAATTGAGATTGTGGAAATCATTAGAGAGAATACATTACAAGCCAAGGCATCGGTTGATTTTGAGAAGGCGTTAAAGGTTGTATGTACTCCTTATGGGGTAACAACGGAGTTAACTTTACCTGGTAAAGGTGAGTTTATGGATATTCAATATAGGGATATTATATTAGAACATTATGATACGATATATCCCACCTTTGAGAATGTTGTAGGATTAAAATCACCGAATTAAGAAAATTTCCTTATATTTGTTTCATGCAAACATTCTTACCCTATTCAGATATTAATGAATCCTTGAGAGTACTTGACGATAAACGTTTGGGAAAACAACGGGTTGAGTCATTCCAAATTATCAATGCAATACTTGGCAGACCAAAGTTAGACGGAACTCCTTATAAGGGTTGGTTAAATCATCCGTGTTCGGTTATGTGGAGAAAACACGTACCATTATTAAAGATGTACTTAAATGCGAGTATTGACGAGTGGGTTAGACGTGGATTTAAAAATACTATGAATAAGGAAATTATTGATGAACCAGTAACTTATCCTGAGTGGTTTGGTAATCAGAAGTTCCATGACTCACATAAATCTAACTTATTAAAGAAGGACTTTGAGTTCTATTCAAAGTACAGATGGCAAGTAGACCCATCCAATCCTTATGTATGGTTGGATAAAGATGGTAAGTGGTATGAACAACATTCTGGTGAAAAAGGTAAAGTATATTTTGAAAATATCGTATATTAACTTATCTTTGTAAAAATATAAAAATGAAGAAATACCTTATAATTATTTTTGGAGAACTTATCACTAAAGAAACGTGTGAAGAAATTGCGATAAACATTACTCCTTTGGTTGATTCCGCACAATTGAAATTTCAATTTAAAGAAGGTACTATGATATTTCATTTTGCTTCTGAGATTAGCCAAGTTGAGATTCATGACTATGTTCAAGGAAGTTTACAGGGAATGATAGAGTCATTCATTCTATTAGAAGTATCTGACAAGTTGTCAGTATTTATGCCAAAAAAAGTGGAAGAACATTTATTTAATTTGGAAAGTAGTGATGATTCAGATGTTAATATTGATTTAAATAGTATTAAAAATAGTTTAGACCTGATGGAAGAAGATGAAGAAGAAGATGACGATTATGTGGCACTACTTTTGAATGATGTCAAAAAGAAAATAACGCATCCTACCTTAGACCATATTTTGGAAAAAATTAGTTCTAAAGGTATTGAATCCCTTACACAATTTGAAAAAGACACATTAGATTCTTATAGCAAAAATTAAAACATGAAAGAAAAATCATCAATACCAATTAATCAAGAAGAGATTACAAGTTATCTAAAGGACATTAGAAAGCTAACTGTTATGACACCTGAAAGGGAACGCCAGTTATCTGAGAGAATGCTCTCTGGTAATATTACAGATAGAGAAAAAGAAGAAATTAAGAAAGAAATCTTAGAAGGTAATTTACGTTTTGTAATTACCGTTAGTAAGCAATATCAAAATCAAGGATTAGATTTTCCTGACTTGGTTGCCGAGGGTAACTATGGGTTATTGAAAGCAATTGAGAATTTCGATTGGTCTAAAAAACTTAGGTTTATATCATATGCTGTGTGGTGGGTTAGACAATCCATCTTACAATCATTAAATGAGAATGCAAGAACCATTCGACTCCCAGTGAATGTCGTTCAGGAATTACAAAAGGCGAAAAAAGAATTGGATTCTGCTGGTGTTGAACTACCTGAAAAATTTGTGAATTTACCTTATACTATTAATATTGATAGTCCTTTAAATGAGGATGGAGATACTTTAATGGATATATTAAATAATCCAAATGCGGATGCTGCTGATTCTACATTAACAACAGAACAGACATTAAAAGATAAATTAATGGGTATGTTGGATGTTCTTGATGAAAGGGAACGGATTATTATTGAGGACTATTTTGGATTATCTGGTTCAAATAGAACGTTGGAAGATATCGGTAGTGATTTTGATTTAACTAAAGAAAGAGTACGTCAAATCAAAGAAAAGGCGTTAAGAAAGCTTAGAAATGAGACGAGTTGTCTATTTGATTATATGTAAAATAAGGTAAAGGGTGTATTTATTAAATACACCTTTTATATTTGAGGGGTAAATTAAAACAAAAAATATGAAAAAGTTTATTCAAAATAATTTTACAGTCATTGTATTAGTTATCGCGTTATTAGGGTTATTCAAAAGTTGTAGTGACTCAAGAGAATTAACCACTATTAAAAAAGAAATTAAATCGATTAAAGATTCAACCTATACTAAGGATGAATTAAATAGAGAATTAAAATTATCTGGACTTGAGGCAGAAAAAAGAATGATTCAAGCAACAGATAGAAAACTTCTTGATGTCAGGAGACAGACAGAAATAGAAGAAGAAATAAAAAAATTAAATTTAAAATAAATGAATTGGTTTCAAAAAAATTTTAAAACAATAATCTATATTGCGTTTTTGGTTCCGATACTCACGGTTGCAGGTGTTTCTATATCACACGTAACTAAATGGTACGGTTTATCAAATCCTGTTAGTTGGGCGGTTTATTTATCTATTGGTATTGAAATTGCTGCATTGTCTGCTCTTGCGGCAATATCTGCGAAAATGGGAAGAAAAGTGTATTTCCCATTCGGGATTGTAACATTGATTCAATTTATTGGTAATATCTTTTTTGCTTACCAGTATATTGATATAACATCTCATTCATTTAAAGATTGGGTTGATATGGTTGACCCTCTTGTTAGCATGTTTGGTGTGGAAACTGGTGATATGATTGGTCATAAAAGATTTCTTGCGTTATTCGCAGGAGGAATGCTTCCAATAATTTCTCTTTCTTTTTTACATATGTTAGTGAAATTTGAAGAAGAAGAAAAGAATATTATTACCCCAAAAGTTCCTGAAGATATTAATCTTATTGTTGAAAAAGTTGATAATACAAATATAGATATTGATGAATTAAGTATTGCTGCCGGAAAAAAAGAGGCAGAAATAGAAAAAGAAAAATATACACCAACCGATATTGATTTGGAAGAATTGGATAAACAATTAAGAAGAATGAATGAACTGAGATTTGGTAATCTTGAAGATGAAAATTCGTCTGAAGAGCCAGAAATAAAAAGGCTAAGTTATTTGAAAAGAGATGCTTGATATTCTAAAGTATGGGAATTTTAAATTTAAGGAAAAAGAGAAAAACAAACGACAAATAATATTATGTCATACTTCAAGGGAGGTCGAGGAATACTTGACCTCCCTTAAAATTAGATATAATGGTAAGTTTGATAAGATTCCTAATTATGTAATTACTAAAGAAGGTAAGATACTACAATTAATAGAAGATGATGGATATAGTAGTTTCTTTGATGATGAGAGTATAAACAAAAATGCTGTTATTATTTGTTTAGAGAATTTAGGATGGTTAGAAAAGAAACCATTATCTAATTATTACATTAACTGGAAAGGAAGTATTTATAAACAACAAGTTTACGAAAAAAAATGGAGAGATTTCTTTTTTTGGGAACCATATCCTACAGTTCAAATTGAAAAAACTGCAGAACTTTGTATCCAACTAATAGAATACTTCCAGATGGAAAAGAGATGTATTGGACATAATACCAAAATTGAAGGTATTATTAATTTTGAAGGAATTGTTACAAAAAGCAATTTTGATTCACGACATACAGATTTAAATCCGTCATTTAACTTCGAAAAATTTATAAAATTAATTGAAAATGAGCAATTTGCACAACGATAGATACGATGAAATAAAATCTCTTTTAAGGAAATCAAGATTCCTTATGGAACAAGACACTCAAGTCAATGTTGCCAAAGATATTGAAAGTAAGATTAATCAAGATAATGATTATGAAACTGCCGAGACGGATAATGAAAATGGTGAGCAACCTACACAAAAAGATAAGACACAGAAGTATAGAATTTCTGGAGGAATCTTAGCACTTCACGGTAAGGATAGGTCACAATTAGATATTACAGGTGATGAGAAAGTTGCCTTCCAAGAAACTATGGATGAATTTGTTGATGAAGTTTCTGACTTGGTAGATTTTAATACATTAAATGTTTATGCAAATAATGTTGATTGGTCAGGAAAAGTTATTGACCAAGATTTGGATTTTACTTTCACCATTGGAGAAAATAGTGGAATTTACATTAACGGAAACATGGTTAAAGTAGATGAAGATTTTCTTAATATGATAAACAAACTACAACAATTTTACCAAAAATTTAAATCTAAATGGGGTAGAGTTATTGCTAGCAGGAAAAAAACAAAAGAAGTTCCAAACTAATATGATACAAATTATAAAAAACTTTATAGTAAATAATTACAAATCAATAATCAAATTATTGATTGGGTTATTCGTAATTTATTGGGTGATATTTTTTCTAACACCAAAAATACAAATGTCTCTTCAAGAAAAAACTAAAATAGATTCTTTGAATATAATGATGAAAGAACTTATTAAGGAACAACAGAAAATAGATAGTACGATTTTAAATTATAATGAGAAAATAAATAACCTTGATAAAAATATATCGACAATAAAAGGTCAAAAAACAATAATTAAAGAAATATACCATGATGAAATCAATCGCGTTGGCACTTATAATGATGCTGAGCTTGACAGCTTCTTCACAAGTAGGTACGGACACTACTATTCGTACTAAGTCATTTCCAATTCCTGTTGTTAAATTAATCGTAAAAGATTTATTAATTGGGGATTCAGCAAAGGCATTATTAAAAGTTACGGAACAACAATTAACTTTAACGGAACAGAAGGTTATACTAAAAGATAGTATTATATCAAAAATGACCGATAAAGAAAATAATTATATAGAGATAATTAATCTCAAAGATAAAAAGTATGACGTATTATACGGACATACAATACAAGTGGAAAAAGACCTAAAGAAAGAAAAGGTTAAAAATAAATTCAATAAGATAATATCAATAGGTGTTGTCTCATTATTAACATTCTTTTTAATTACAAAATAATGGCACTTACAAGTTCAGAAGTTAAAGAAATAGAAACAATTACCCGTAAAGAAATAAGAAACTTTATGGATAATAATACCATCAAACAATTTGAAGATAAATTGATTGATAGGATTGGAAAAGAAATTAAAAGAGGTAAGTTAGAAGGAGACATAAAAGATATAACTCTTAGGATGTTCCGTGAATTTTACCAATTCATGTGGATGAATAGAAGTTATTGGGAACCAAGACTTAAAAATGCATAATTATGACAACATCAGGTGATTTATTTAGAAGTGGTATTGATAAAGCTTTCTCAGGCGGAGAAAATATAACTTTAAATGCCGATACTCTAACCGATGCTAGCGGATTTAAACAAGGGTTTAAAGAAGGTGAAATTGAAGAAGATGAAACTACTGAAGCAACTGGTTCAGGTTCATCAGGAGCTTATTCTGGTCCGTTATTCTCAGGTGAAGAACCTGATAGTGATACGAAGAAAATTGAAACAAAAGAGGCTACAGGTTCAGGTTCCGTGGGTTCATACTCAACTCCTTCTATGTGGGCTAAATCAACGAAGAAGAAAGATTGGGGACCAAGTAGGAAGACACAAATACCTGGTGGAGGATTTGTTAAGGTAAAGAAAAAATGTACAAAATTCCCTTATTGTAATCAAGGAGACATAAATGCTCTGAAAATTTCAAAAAACGAATCGGTTAAAGAAGCGATTAAAAATGTATCTCAAAAAATGAATATTAAAGAAAGTGTTATTATTACAATTTTGGAATACGAATATGAAAAAATGAAAAAAACAAACAAATAAAGATATTTATATAAAAAACTAATGATGGACAACTTTAAAAAAAATATTGATAAATTAGTTTCAAAAATTCTTAGTGAAGAAATTGAAATTAAATCTAAAAAATTATCAGAACAAGTTAAAAACGAATGGACTGAAGTAGAGGTTGATGAAGACCTCGAAGGTAATCGAAAGAATCTAGATGTTGCAAAGCCTAAAGGTAAATTAACTGCTGCTGATTTTAAGAAATTAAGAGACGCTAAAAATCATAAGAAAGAAGTTGAAGAATGGTTTTATTTTGACGAAGAGGGTGGAACTCAATCAACTCCTGGTGATTATGAAGGGGATGAAGATGCAGAAGAAGAATCAGAAGAATTATCTCAACAAGAACCAACATATGTTGGTAAAGGTTTAAATAACTCAAAAATGTTTGGTTCATTTGATGATGAGCATGGTTGGTTTGATAATGATGATAGACAAGTTGAACCTGATTTTGAATATGATGATGAAGAAGAATTTCATGATTTACCATCTTTAATGGATAAGTATGGTAAAAATCAAAAATGGTTTGGTGGTAATGATGGAGAAAGATTTTTTAAAAGATATCAAGATAAATTTGGTGGTAAACCTTTTAAAGTTAGAACTTTAAAAGGATTAGAAGAAGATGCTGAAACCGAAGAAGGAAATGCATTCACAGGGGCATTATCACATGCTAAAGAAGCAGGAAAAGATTCATTTGATGTTGACGGAAAAAAATATCAAGTTAAAGAGGCTAAAAAAGAAAAATGGATTCAGAAGACAGATATGAAGAAAGGGGCATTACATAAGAAATTAGGTGTACCTGAAGGAGATAAAATCCCTGTATCTAAGTTAAAGTCATTAAAAGCGGAACTTCATAAGAAATCTGAAGGTGATAAGAAATTATCTCCTGCCGATTCAAAATTATTAAAGCAAGTAAATTTAGCTTTAACTTTAAAGAGTGTTAAAGAAGGTAAAAAATCATTACAATTAACTGAAACAGAATTAGTTGATATGATTGAAAAAATTGTGTTGGAACAAAAAGTTAAGGACAAAGATGAGAAACAAAATATTGATAAGAAAGCACCTGAAGGTCTTAAAAAAACAGAAAAGGTCTTATCATTAAATAAAAAAGAAAATGATAACTACGCTAAAGAAGTAGTTAAGAAAATGAAAGATTATATGAAAGATGGTTCTAAAGGTGAGTATACTGAAAACCCAACGGATTTTCCAAAAAGTAATTATCAATTAGATAAGGATTCTAAAATTATGAAATATACTCCATCTGATGCGGTTGATGAATATATTGAAGCTTTCTCTTACCCTGGAATGACAAATCTCGTTTATGATGAAATTAAACCAGATGATGAAAAAATTGATAAGTATTTAACGGGTGATTCTACAACAGGTAATGCTGAAAAAGATAAAGAAGGTAAAGCGTTAGGTAATGTTGTACCAAGTGAAGTAGGTAAAAAATTCAAGAAAAATTATGATGATAATTTATATGGGGCAGAACAAATGGAAGTTTCGTATAAAAGATATCCTACGCCAGTTGATGTTGCGGGTCCGGGTAAGCTATCGGGAACTTTAAAATCCAAGAAGGGTTCAATAAGTCAAAGTTCGGCAAATAAGGCTCAAAATATAATGAGTAAATTAGAATCAACTGAAGATAAAAAGACAAAGGTGATATCTGAGGAAATGAATAAGATGAAAAATTTAATATCTTACAATAGAAAGACTCAATAAAAATTCACATTTATAAAGATTTTATTATATTCTCCATAGATAATAACTATGGAGAATTTTTTTAACTGGATGGCAAAGATTGTGCCCAAAGACGAAGTCATAATTTGGTTTAATATTAATAATATGACTTATGAAAAGATTGACTTATATGGAGACATATTTAAAACTCTTAATCATATTGTTGCAGACACCTATTTAGGAAATGAAGATACTGAAACAAAAATTATATTATCTGATGATGATAATATGTCTCATTTTAATTGGTGTTGGAATAAAACAATATCTAACTTTAATAAGGAAAATATTTTAATAAAAAATGACGGTAATCATAAAGATTATTATGTAAATTTTTATATGGATACTTTTTATAATCAAAAAGAAAAAAATCTTAAAAACGCCATCCCAACTTTTTTGTTTGAAGTATTTGATGTTGAAAAACCATTTACTAAGTCCGACTTAGATATCTTAACTGAGCTTTATAAATTAATGGAAAAAAATATAGATTAATAAAAAAGTGTTGATTCTATTTACACCAGGATAAAAAAATCATATTATTCTAATAATAAATAAACAAAAACAATTATTAAAAAATGGAAACTTTAGAAAAAATTAAAGAGCTAACTGAATTGCTTTCAGTAGATTCTACAAAATTCTTTAAAGGTAATAAAAGCGCTGGTACAAGAGCTAGAAAGAGTGCTCAAGAGTTAAAGGCTTTATTACAAAAATTAAGAGGAGAAATTCTTGAACATAAAAAGATTGACGAAAATGTATAAAATAGAATCAATATATTTTTTTATATTTATTTTCACATTTTTAGTGTCATTAAAACATGTCATGAAATTTATAGGAGCCCTGTTAAGTAAGGAACCAAAACCTTTGGTTTATAGTAACAGGGAACTTATCTTTTTAGGACTATCAATAAGTTACATAATCACATATCTATTATACAAATGAGCTTTTATAAAGAAATAATACCATTCATTGAGTATGTTCACTCAATACGAAAACTGAATACTTACTTAAGTTTTGACATGAAATTCCCAACGAAATGGTCTTTACCTAAATCTATAGTTGAAGAAGGACAAGTTGTTGGATTTGAATCTGATGACCAAAATTTAAAAGGAATCTCTTTTGTTTCTCAAATTGACGATAAGGAAATTTCCATAACTTTAACTAAAATTGTTAAGATTATTAAGTTAAACAAAGAAAGAGAGTTAAAAGAAAAACTATTTAAACAAACCGTTGACCAATTAAAACAAACATTTGAAAAAAATGATTTAGATAAATTACAAAATCTTTATTTTGATTTTGATATTGATGAATCAGATTTAGAATTAGAAAACGAAGAAGATGGAGAAGAACCAGCAACAATTGAATTGGTTAAAGAGTGAGCAACTCAAGGACAAAAAACAATTGGAACATAGTAAAAATTTAATTATTAACGAATTAAAAAAAATTAAGAAAGAAGACCTCTTTCGAGAACCAAAAAAAATAAGTTTATGGCAGAAAATAATAATATTACTTTTGGGGAGATAGAAAAGTTAGCATTAATCGCTGAATCAGTCCAAACACTTTTTAGTGGAAAAGGAACGATTATTTTTGAATTACCTAAGGGAGAATATACCAGCGTCATTAATCATTTTAGAGAAGTAGATAGACAGCACAAACAATTTTCAATCGATATATCTGGAACTGAATTCCATTTTATTTTGAATGAGGATGTGTCGTAAATTTTCTGTAAAGTATTTTCTTATCAATACCTTTTGAACTTAATAATTCATAAAGGTATTTTCTTTGAGGTAAAGAAGAATCTTTTACGAATAGACAATCTCCTCTTTTTATTTTAAAGAAATATCCTGATATACAATCAATAAATCTTGATGATTCAGATTCAGATTTTAAAGAAAACATATTTAATAATTCATCATTTTGAACGATAATTTTATTATTAAGAACTGAAACCATCTTTAACCCATCACCTCGTAAATAATTTTTTATAAATTCTTGAGTGGTAATTTTTTTATTTTTTTGTAAATCAAAAAGTTTATCTTCGGTTTTATATGAATTTATTTTAGTAATGGTTAAGTTAGGGTCTTCAAGTTTAACTTTGATGTATCTTCCAATATCATCTGTAAGATACATAGGAGTAAAATTATTTGAATTTAATTCAATAAGAGCAATTTCAAGTGTTGATTCAAATGCATTTTCAATTTCTTTATTAAAAATAACATCGTTACTTTTGTTTATTAAATTATTATAAAACGCAATAGCTCTTTTATAAGTAACAAATTTCTTTATTATTTTTTTTCTTATTTTATTTTTAAACAGAACTATAATATAGTTTTCCATATATGAAAGATTATTACAAAATTTTAGAAGTTGAAGAGAAATCTTCCGAAGATGAAATAAAAAAAAGTTATCGGACTCTCTCTAAGAAATATCATCCCGATGTAAATCCTGACGGAGATGAGAAATTTAAAGAGATTGCCGAGGCTTATGAAATATTGGGGGATAAGAATAAAAGAACTCAATATGATGCTAAAAAGAACAATCCTTATAATGGAACTCCATTTGAAGATATAATGAGTCAAATGTTTGGGACAAACGCTAACCAAGGGTTTAGACAACAATTTAGAAAATCAGCACCAGACAAAATAGTTAAAGTTCAAATTTCTCCTATAGAATCTTACAATGGTAATGAAAAGACAATACAATATTTTAAAGAAAATCATTGTAATGTTTGTAATGGTAGTGGAGGAGAACAACAAACTTGCTCTACCTGTGGTGGCGCAGGATTTCAGGTGAAAATTTTTGGTACAGGATTTATGACCCAACAAATTAGGACTGCCTGTCAAACGTGTGCAGGAGCAGGTCATACTTTAGTTCATAGATGTTATAATTGTGATGGACGAGGTTCTAAACCAACTGCTCACGATATTACTATAAAACTACCTAATGGTATTGATAGTGGTCAGTATTTAAAACTACAAAATGCCGGTGACTTTAAAAATGGTGAGTATGGAGATTTGGTAATTCAAATTGAAGTGGTACCTAAAGATGGATATGAGAAAATAAATAATGATTTGGTGTATAATCTATTTTTAAATTTAGAAGAAGTCCAAAGTGATAAGTTTATTATACCACACCCAGATGGTGACTTGAATATGTCATCACCAAGAACATTTGATAGTTCTAAACCATTAAGGTTGAGAGGAAAGGGTTATGGAGGTGGGGATATGTATGTTAAATTAAATGTGAAATTTGAAAGGTCTATTTAAATAAACCTATCAAATTTTTTACAATTTGAATTGTACCATATGTTGCGGAAAATAATAAATAAAATCCTAAAATAATTATTCCTACTTGTTTTGCTGGTATACCTTTTTTTTCTTTACAGCTTTGACATCCTGTTTCTGACATATTGTTTGTTTTATTTATAAATAATATGAAAAAAATTTGCTTTTTCAATATTTTGTTTTATTATTAAGGTATGTTAAGTTATATAGGTGGAAAATCAAAAATTGGTAAGTGGATAGTTCCTCATTACCCACAAGAAATGGAAACATATGTTGAGACATTCGGTGGAATGTTTTGGTGTTTCTTTAATATGGATTTAAATCAGTACCCAAATCTGAAGAAAGTTGTTTATAACGACTTTAATCCTTTAAATTACAATTTATTTCAATGTGCTCAGAATCCTTCTGAACTGCAAAGAGCATTAGATGAGATATCTGTTCAACAGATTGGAGTGGATATTACTCCACCTGAGATGAAACAACAATTTGTCAGCTTTCAAACTGAAATATTTGCACCTAATGTCAGTGTACAGGCTTACGACTATGAAGTTGCGGCTAAGTATGCTTACGTCCTCACCCAGGTCTTTTCAGGTAGTAAGCCTGAGACATCATCGTTTATCGATTTAAAGGGTAAATATAGGTCTAAATACCTATCATTTAGGGACAAGTTAAGTAAACCTGATTGGGTTGAACATTTCCTTAGGATTACAGATGTGGAGAATATGGATTTTGCAGATGTCATTAACAAATACGATTCAAAATCAACATATATCTATTTAGACCCACCTTATTGGAAAACCGAGAATTACTATTCTAACCATGATTTTGACCGAAAAGACCACGAAAGATTGGCGAATGTTCTTAATGGGATTAAGGGTAAATTTAGTTTATCATATTACGATTTTGAGTTATTACATCAATGGTTTCCTGAAAATGAGTATAGGTGGGAACGTAAAGAATTTGCCAAAGCAGCCGCAGCGAAAAAAAATGTCAAACAAAATATGGGTGAAGAGCTATTAATATTGAATTATTGATTACTTTTGTCTTGTTAAGATATTTATTAAATAAAAGTACCATAGATGAAATTTACTTCGTTATTAAAATCAGTAATATTAGAACAATCAAGATTTGAGGTATTGTTCAATGCTTTGACTAAACCTTCTCAAGATAAAGAAGGTGTGAAGACAAAACCTAAATTGACTAAACAAGAGTTTATTCAATTGGTTAGTGCTGACCCAACAACAAAAATGAATAATGTTGATGTAGAGACAGCTGATTCTAAAGAATTAGAAAAGGTTAAGGCAGGTAAGTATGTTCAATGGATTATTAAAAACTACTTAACACCAAAGACCGAAAGACAACCTGGTGATAATGGATATGAGAGAGAGGTAGGTCAATCTAAGCAAACTTTCATGGAGGATTTATATAAAGTTACAGATGACCTTAAAAAGTTTGAAAGATTCAAAGGAAAACTTCCTGCTGAGTCAAGAGATATTAATAAATTAACTCCTGATTCATTATATGATGCGGTTAAAGACTTTGATTTAACTTTGGCATCAACAACTAAGGCGGAAAGAAAAACTGCTCCTGTTCACCCTGGAGGTAAATTAGTTTATGATGGTCAGGATTGGAGAGTAATTGAAATTAAAGATAAGGGAGCTGTTGGTAAAGAAGCAGCATGTTTCTACGGTGGTAATAACCAAGAGACAAGGTGGTGTACATCTGCCCCTGGAGCGTCATGGTTCGATAGATATATTAAGGATGGTCCATTATATGTGATATTCAATCCTAATGATACGGATATTAGCCCAATGACAGGGTTACCTAAAAATCGTTATCAATTCCATTTCCCATCCAATCAATTTATGGATAAGGATGACCGTCAACAAGATTTGGTTCAATTACTTAATGGACCAATGCAAGAATTGAAAACATTCTTCAAACCTGAGTTTGCTAAAGGATTAACTGTTAACGGACAGAATTTAATCATTGATAGCTTTACTCACGGAGCAATTGGTAAGTTTATAGCGCTTTATGGTTTAGATGATTTATTTGTTAATCTTCCTGATACACTTGAGCAATTCCAAATCTCAAATAGGGACGCTAAGAGTGATATCTTAATCAAGATTCCTAAAGAAATAGGTCGACTTAAAAATTTAGATATGATTCTTTTAGACAATTGTATTGCAGAAATACCTGATACTGTTTGTCAGTTACCTAAGTTAAGATTTTTAGCATTAATTAATAATCCAAAACTTAAAACTGTACCTGAGTGTCTTGGTAATATGCCTAATTTATTGTTTATCAATCTTAGAGGAAGTGCTAATGTTAAACTTCCATCGGCAATAGAAGCTAAGGCAGAAGATATGGGTGGTGGAATGTGGGATTTATTACAAGAAGATTAATTTTTAAATTATATCGTATGAGTGTTGATGTTGAAATATACATGAATAACATTGTAAAGTTTTTCAGAGAAAATCCGAATGACCTTCTGAATTTAATTCCAAAAGAAAAGGAAGAAGAATTCTATGTTAAGATTAAAGAAACAGCATATAGTAATCATGAGAAAGGGGAGGATGCTTCCCTTACTCATGCTCAATTAGTGGATATTTGTTCTGAGTTGAAGGGTGAAAAACAAATATATGTTCAAAACATTGAAAAAATTTTAGTAAAAACAAATTTTGGTGGATATTCTTTAAATTAGTTTGGTGGTATCAAATAGTTTCATTATCTTTGTAATCACAAAAACAATAAGATATGTTATCAATACAAACACTACAAGAAATCGCACCTTCAGTATTCGCGACAAGTCCTGACCCAAAAATGTCTAGTAAGTACACCTTCGTCCCAACGATAGAAGTAGTAGAAAATTTTGACATCGCAGGTTGGAAAGTTTGTTCAGCCAGACAAGTAGGTAAAGGCCAATTTGCTCAACATGAACTACGTCTCCGTAATGGGGAACTTCCTCAAGTAGGAGATTCTTTAATCGAGGCGGTAATTAGGAACTCACACAATGGTATTAGTGCCTTCTCTGTTAGTTCTGGTCTTCACAGGTTAGTATGTTCTAATGGACTTACTGTTCCTACCTCAGTTGCAGATGCAATATCTGTTAGACACATGAACTTTGACTTGGGTACTGTAAGACAAATCACAGACCAATTTGCTGAAAGATTACCAATCGTTCAGAGGTCTGTAGGTAAGATGGAATCAACATTTTTAACTGAGGGGCAGTTGGTTGACTTCGTAAACAAATCAGCAATGATTCGTTGGGAGAAAGGGTCAATTCCTACTATTAAAATTGAGGATTTCTTACGACCTGAAAGAGATGGAGATATCGGGAATAGTGTTTGGAAAACCTTCAATGTAATCCAAGAGAAGTTTGTTCGTGGTGGAATGAAGTATAATTCAAAAAAAGGAAGGGTTGTTTCCATGAAGGAGTTGAAAAACTTCTACAACATAAATAAGGTTAACACCGGTTTATGGGAACTAGCAGAATCTTATTGTTAAAAAGATGGAGAACTTATTGTTCTCCATTTTTATTTACCTATATTTGTAATTATGAAACAAGAGATATATAAGAAAAGTTGGGAAAGGTATGAAAGTATTATGTATAAAGATACAGTACCTATTAATCTAAATTCTTTAATAAAGGAAGAAGATTTTGTTGCGACTTATTATTCTCAACCTACAGAAAAACATCCTTTGTTTGTTTTGGATAGAACATTTACAGATAAAGAGAGATATATAGAGAATTATGGTAATCCCATGTATTCGGTTATGAAGTATTATGTAATGGTTGTTGTTGAAAAATGTGAGGATAAAGTATCTCTTAAAGTATTTCAGGGTCATAAGATTAGAAGAGCTGGTAAATCATGGTTCAAGGTTAGTAAGAATGTTGATTATGCATCAGTTAATCTTAAGACAGGAGATGTATATTTTGGATTTATACATGGTTATGAAAAGAAAAAATGTATTAAAAGAATAAGAAGAAATGTATTTCTTAACGACCCATTAAATAATCTTAAATGTATATTAAAAAATAGGATATCTGAATTTTCAGATGATTCGTATAATGAGGTTATGACTGCATTATCTAAATTTATGATTGAGATTGACCAAAGGATAAATTTTGAAGAACTTAATTTTAGTCAAAGATTATTCAGATTTTATTTAAATAAACGAGGGGTAAAATACCCAAATAATTTTAGTATTTACGCTGATATTTTAATAGGCCCAGAAATTAGAAAAATATTAAAGAAATATAATAATAGATTGGTTGATGCTTTTATGTTTAACCAAAATATTTCAGGTAAAAAATTAAAGAAAGCGTTACATATTTGTGATAGACTAAATGTTATATTATATAGAACTGCTGTAAATCTTTTTGGTGAAAATTGGATTAATCAAGATGATAGTATTATATTAGGATTATTAAATTCTAAATTAACTACCCAATATATACCAATATCCTTTAAATCAATGTTGTCAACTGAAGAATTAAGAAGAGTGTTTAGTTTATTTAAACAAGTTTATATATATCATAATTTAGATAGTAATAGTTTTCATGACCATATACAAATGTATGTTGAATTAAAAGAATTTGGAGAAGATAATTTTAAATGGTGTTCTGTTGATACTAAAGAAGATTTCCGTAAAGAACACTTAGATTGGTCGGATAAATTACAACATTATAAGAATGGACTTTATACGAGGATTTATCCTGAATATATGTATGAATTAATTTCTAAACCAATTGATACATACTTTCCATTATTATTGAATAATACTTCAAGTTATAATGAAGAAAGTTCAACACAATCTAATTGTGTTAAAACTTATGTTGGAAAATGTGGGTCAATAATAATTTCTTTGAGAAAAGATTCTATTAGTTCTGATGAAAGAGCAACCATTGAATACAGGTTAAAAACTGATAATGATAAAATTAAAATTGAAAGACACCAAACTTTAGGAAAATATAATAACAGATTAGGTGAACAATGGAATGATGTTCTATTTAAATTAGACGAACAAGTATTATCTTGTATTAAAGATAAAAGATTTGAGACCGTGAAACTTATTAAAGAATGTAAGAATGGTATGACTCTAACTTCAGATTCTTATTGGGATGAAGGTAGACTCAGGTGGGAACATAAACATATTGAAAGTAATAATTTATTCACATTTCCAATGGACTTATTATGATAAAACCAGAATACATACAAAATTTAGAAGCAAAAGAGGATATCTTATCTAAGATGGATTGCCATCCAATTAATGGAGAGTTCTTGAAATTTTTGGGGGAAAAGAAATTTACAAGAGTTTATGAAACATCTTCAATAGATTCACAAGGATTGATTAGATTCAATGAAGTAATTTTTAAAAGTCAACAAGGATTTTATTTATATGTTGAAAATAAAACACAAATAAGTGCTGAACCAAAATTTAATCTAACTATTTATTATAAAATAGAACAATACACAGAGTTGTTTATGTTCTTATTACAATTATTAAAACAATATAAAAATGCAACAACTGACGACAGAACAATTAAAACAAAAAATTAATAGCGGTGAGAATTTCGTATTAGATTTATTTGCGACATGGTGTGGACCTTGTAAGGTTATGTTAAATAACTTATCAAAAGTTAATGAATCTTTAATTAAAGAATCTGTAGGTACACCATTATATAGTATTTACAAATTTGATATTGATACTGATAAAGAGTTTGTGGTGAATGAACTTAATATTAGGAGTGTACCAACTATAAAAATATATAAGGGAGGAACAGAAGTTTTCTCAAAACCTGGGGTAATGTCTCCAGCGGAAGTCCTTAATTTACTTAACTAATTAAAATATGAAAGATTTAAATGTGGTTGTATATACAATGGAAGGATGTCCATTCTGTACTCAATTTAAAGATATGTTAATTGAAGAAGGAATCGATTTTTTTGACAGAGATATTGATAAATTTAAAGATGAGTACAATACATTTTCAAAAATAACTGAGAATGATATGATTCCCGCATTATTAATTATTGAGGGTAATGATGAAGATTATGAATCTTTTTTATATGCACCTGACAAAGATTATAATGAGCTTACTGAAGCTGTTGATATTATAAAAAAACACAGAAAAAAAATTGGAATAATTTAAATTATTATAAAATCTTTATTACGAGATTTTAAAAAACTATAATCTTCAAGTGGATTGGTTAACTCAAAGGACCAGTCCATTTTTTTTATTTTTTCTTCAAGTTCTGTCATATCAAAATCAAAAAAATCAAGAATTGCTGACTTAAGGGTTAAATCTTCCAATTGTGAAAAGTTATCAGTTACTTTTAATTCTATGTCACCAAATTCGTCTTTTTTATTTGTAATTGTAAACGTAAGAGTTGTTACTGGATAAGATGGAGGTATTTTATAAAAAATATTTTTACAATAATAATATGATAATCTTCCTTGACCTAATGAATATCCGTGTGGAAACTCAGATGAAAATGTTAATTGAGAATCATTTTTAATTTTATTAACAAAATTGTTATAATCATATGAATAGTTTGGATTCGAAAGATATTTGTCTACTTGTTTATAATGATAAGAACAATTTTCTGTGTTATGAAATGTATGTGTTAGAGTATCTTTTTTTTCTATTTTAGAATCATATTCGATTAAATCTATTGTTGGAAAAATCTTTCTGTCATCAATGTATTTTGAGAATTTACTAATGAACTCATCTTTAATTGATGAGATATCTAAAGGGTTATTAAAAGTGGTCTTACCTTTAATTACGATAAAATTATGACAATCAATTACTTGAATAATACTTTCTTCGTTATGAGGTATTTTATTTAAAATGAAATCAGCAAGCAGATTTACAACAGAAATTTTACTCTTAGGAGATTTTAATATCATTTAATTTTTTTAATTATTTATTCTATTCCGAAGTATAATAATTTTTATAATTAAAATGAATACTAATTTAAATAGATGATTTATTTAATTTATTTTCAATCTCTTGTTTTGTGCTATATAACATAGATAAGAACCTTGGCCACATTTTAGGGTTATTATTTTTAACCATTTCAATATAAGTTAGATAGTATGGCTCATTTTTATTCCTCATCAAATCAGTTGTTTGAGGATAGTCCATTGTAATATCTCCGAGTAGTTTAGAGATTCTATTATCAGAAATATTTTCATCATTCAATCTATTAAGAATATCTACAGATAGTTTAGAAAGTTTTTCACCTTTAGCAAAATAGTTTACAATGTTGTTTAATGATTTTAATAAGAACTTTTTATTATCTAAGTTTTTTAATCTATTATATCTTAATGTGAATTCATTAACAAGTGCTTCTAAGAATTCGTTGGTTATTGTTCTGAATTCGATAGGATGTCCCCAATAAGTTTTATCAAACTTATCGTTATAAGTTGATTGAAACTTCATATTCATTTTTGTAGATTGTGATGGGTCGGTTGCGTGTAACATCTCATGGTAGATGGTTAAGAATAGATTTTTCTTTGAACCGTACATTTTTGGATTTAGTTGTATTACTAAATCTAATGGGTCTCTTGAGCCTTTTGGTCTTGAATCTAATTCACCAAAATTTTTATATCTTGGATTAATATAGAATTGAACTAATGCATCTGAACCATCGGATGTTTTGAATTGAACTTGGTCTACCTTTGTTTTCTTATCGTATTCTTTATTTCTATTTGTCCACAATTTATTTGTTAGTGATACTAAGTCAGCATAAGTTTTTGGTTCGAACTGAAATCTTTTTTGTTCGGAAATAACTGAGCTTAATATGTTTAAGAACTTCATCACTTATCTAAATCTGTGCTCCAATCAATTGGAATTTTTCTTGGTTTAATTTTATCTGTATATCTATCAAACACATCATGAAATTTAATCATCTCTGGTTTAATGTTTCTAATCCATTTCATTTCGGAACCAAGTCCTGTTGACATATACGCTTGAAGTTCATCATCATATACGTTATCACCATAACCATATCCTTGAATCTTTTTCAACATTTGTTGTTTGACTCTTTCATCCATATGATTAATAACTCTTGTCATTTTGGCTTTGTATATTGGGTCAGAGAACCATAATCCATGTGCAACTTCATGATAGATTAATGAAGGGTCATCACCATCGCTTTGGTCAATGCCTATAAGGTAATATTTGTCTGAACCAACAATTTTACGGATGGTATCAACAACGCTAAACATAATCATATCATATATGTTAAGGTCGGGGATTTTTGTCATGCAAGCTTCTAATGTATCACAAGGGACATTATATCCTGCAAAGTCCTCATGGTAAGAGAAATAGTCCTTCTTAGTCTTCTCTTTATAGAAATCAATATAATCCCTCCACTTGAATCCTTGACCTCTGAATGAGTCTGAATCTGACTCGTAGAACTCTTGGTATCTTAAGAACACTCTTGACCTTAACTTATCATCTTTGATAACTAACGCAAATATTCTTGGATATACCTCAAATAATTCTATTTGGTCTAATATCTTTCTAATATTCTTTGGCGCTTTCTTTGGGGGTAATTCACCTCTCAATTCTAATAATACTTTTTTTATTGTAGATTCGTTAATCATTAGTATAAATACTTTAAATATAATCTTTGATGTAGTCGTTTATATTGGAATCAACTTTTCTATGGTCGGGGTAATCGTCAATACGTGGACTAAAACAAGAGTTTTCATCTGCGTAACTATCTAAAAATGACCCGAAATATTCTAAAGAGTTGTTTGCACTTGAACTAATCAAATCTAAGACTTTATTATTAAAGTCCCAAATTTTTATTTTATATTTTTGAACTTGAGTATCTTTTTTGTATGGGTGTGGTGAAGATGTATATTCACCATGTGGAACGACAATACCATCTAATTCAGACCATATCTTATCATAAACCATATCACCATAAGCATTATTATATGCACTATAGTACACACTATATAGTTCGCTTTTTAATGAATACAACTCATCACTTAAAAGTTCTTCCATTGTTTCTTTATCGTCAAATATTCTATCAATACTTTCTTGATTAACAATCACATATTCTGGATGACCCTGTTCTGACGCAATTAATTCTAATTCATCTGTAGTAGGTTCAATTTGTTTGCCATCTAAAGTTTTAATGATATATTCTTTTAGATGAAGAATGTTTTCTTTTGTTAATACTTCAATAACGTCTGTATAAATGTCATCTGTTAAATCAGAAAAATAATCATAATCGTGTTCTCCATCTAATACTGATTCAACAGTGTCTCTTGAAATATCATTATTACGATGATTACAAAATAATTTGGATAGTTCCCCAGGAGAATCTAAAACTAAATAAGCGACACCATCAACAATCTCAACATCACCTAAAATTGAAATTAATGAATGATAAAATTTTGGTTTATCTTTCACATAATAATATCTTAACAATTCATTTTGAAGATGTCCGATGTTCGAGCCTTGTATATCTAATTGGTCCATAAGACCTCTTTTTTCAAGAATTTTAAAAAAAGTTGAATAGTCGTTGAAATATTTTTCAGCGTCATTTCCACCATTATTAAAGTCATCTATAAAATCTTGTATCTCCATAACATATAAATACAAAAAAAGGGACAAATTTCTTATCCCTTTAATTAATTAGTTTTAATTGAAAATTATGATTTAGTCCAGCCGTTAGTTTTATTAACGTTGTAATATTTTTCAATAGTTTTTTTAATTGAACTTTTAACAGAATCTTCAGTTTTTTGTGCATTAGATTCTTGAATTTGTTGTTGAACTTGAGCAGGTTGTGCTGGTGGAGTTTGATTTCCGTTCTGTTTACATCCGCATCCCATGTTAATTTGATTTAATTTTGTTTATTAGTCTAATATAAATATTATCTTTAACGAAATATAAAACAAAAAGAATATTTATAAAATAAAACACCATGGATTTTTTAAAAATAATACAAGAAGGTAGAGAAGATGAGTTTAAAACCAAGTATTCACAGAAGTTTACACCAGAACAAATAAGTAGTATCGTGAAAATGGTCCCTACTAAATTTTTAGAATGGGCGGGTAAAAATTTGGATTCAATTAATTTTGATAATACTCTTCCAAAACTATCCGTTGCATTAAAAACATTTGATAAGATATCAAGTAATTTACCAATAACAGATATTAATGGATATAAAAGTATTATTGATTTAATTAATGGTTTAATTAGTTATGAACAAAGAGTAAGAAGAAATATTAGAAAAGTTGAAGGTGGTAATGTTGTTCATGAGGATGATAGATTTTTTGTTGTTAATCCATTAACACACGATTCATCTTGTTATTATGGTAAAGGAACTAAATGGTGTACTGCCGCTGATTCTGATTACCAATTCAAAAAGTATAATGAAGATGGTAAATTATTTTATATTTTAGATAAAACAAAGGCGACTAATGACCCATTATATAAAATTGCTGTATTAAAAAAATTCGATGGTAATGTAATTGTTTATGATGCGAAGGATGAGGAGACAAGAATATTGCCAGCAATTTTGGGGAAAGAAAAGTATGATGAAATTATGGGTAATATTGATGTGTACTTAGAACAAGAATATGGTGAACAACTTAAAATTTATAAAGATAAAGAGTTAGCTAAAAAAGAAAAAGAGAGATTAAATAAATTAAGAATTGAAGCAGAGTTAAGACAAAAATATTTAGAATCTGAAGAAAGAAGAACTGAAAATGAATGGCAGTTAGGCCCTGATTGTCCTGATGAAGGATTAAAGGCACATGCTTTATTAAAATATTTAGTTGAAAATGGAGATGTTCAAGTTACAACAAATGAAGATAGAATTGAAATACAAAGATTAGAAGATGAGATAGAAAGATTACGAGCAGAATATGATGCGGATGAAGAGGTTAGAACGGATTTATTAGATGAAATAAGTGATTTAGAAGATGAGATTACAGAATACAAGACTAATATAGATGTATATAATATTATTCCAGTAGGGAATTATTATGATTTAACACAGTTTGAGGTGATTAATAGTGATTTGTATAATAAAACATATGGCGTTGGTGATGAGGATGAGATGCAAAGTAGTTGTTATGATTATGTTGACCAATTAATTGATGATATAGGATATAATGGATTTAGTAATGGTTTCGCTAAAGAATATATTGATAATGACAGCGTTGCTGATTATGCCGAAGATGTTTATAATGAAGATGTTGAAAATAATCCAGACTCATATTTTAGTGATGAAGATAGGATGTTATCTAATGAACAAGAAGAAGAGATTGAAATATTAAAAAATAGAATAATAGAAACTCAAGAATTAATAGATAGGCTTGAAAATGAGTTAGATGGAGGAGATGATGATGAAGATACTCAAGAAAAGATTGATGAGATGACGGAAAGAATCGAAGAAATGGAAAGTGAGATTACTGATATCGAAGAAGACCCTTCAGGAGATTTTCCTCAAGAATTAATTGATGATAAAATTAGTGATTTAGTTAGTGATGTAAGACGTGACCCGGAAGAATTTATGGAAACCTTTGGATTAAATTGGGAAGATTATATAAACAAGGATGATTTCATTCAAGGAGTTATAGACGCTGATGGTTATGGAGCAACAATGAGCACTTATGATGGAAATGCTGATGAAATATATGTTCAGGATAAGTTATATTATGTTATCAGAATTGATTAACACCAATTAAAATATTATATTTGACACATGGCAAGAAAAAAGAAAATATCATTTAAGTTAAATCCAGAATGGATGCTCAAAGAACCATTGGACTTTGAATATAACAAATATACATTATTGGATTATATTCAAAAATGTGAAAAAGGATTTGAAAAACTTGAAATTTATCCTGATTTTGTTGAACTATCTTTGCACTTGGCAAATCTACAGTCATTAGTTAAAGAAAACACTTTGTTATTAACTAATAAAAAATTTGAATATTGTGATGATGAGATTTTACTTAAAGAACTTTATCCCAAAAAACCAAGAGAACTTTCAGAACAAGAGGAAGAAGAGTTAGATAAAACTCTTAAATTTTCAGGAAATAAGTTGTTTGATGCATTTAATGTTGCAAAATCTATATGGAATTTGGCTTACGATAATGTTGAATTAGTAATAAAAAAGAATAAGAAGGGAATTATTACAGGTTCAGGATATGTCTTTTTATATAAAAAAGAAGATGAAAAATTATTTCTTTGGGAATACCAGATTAAAAAATTAAAAAAAGATAATGTTAATAATAAAACTTATTTGAATTTAATTTATGAAGGGAGTCCAACGGAATTAACCGTCCTTAATATTATTAGTACTTTTTCAACTTGGAATCAAACCGAGCATTATAAAGATTTACCTATATTTGAAGTTAAATATCTACAGAATTTCCCGATGGAACAAACTTTAATTCCAATTATGAGGAGAAAACTTATGGCATATGTCTACCAATTTGCCAATTTTGATAAGATAAAAAACTTTGATTCTTAGAAAAGTTTTGTTATTATTATTAAATGGGATTTAATAAACGATACGTCAACTATAAAAATACTTTAAACGCTCTAAATAATGGAGGTCTTAAAGAGTATTATGGTAAAAGTGATGCATTAATATTTGAAGATTCAAAAAGTTCTTATGTATATGAACTTTTTATGGGAAAAAAAACTGAAGAAGAAATTCTATTAACAATAAAAAACATGGAGGAAAAAACCAATGAAATGTATTAAATCAATTAGACAAACAAAAGAAGTAGAACTTGGCGAAATTAAAAGAGTAGATGACAAAATGGCCAATAGCATGGTGGGAAGTTACTGGAAGTATGTTTCCAAATCTGAATGGAAACAATCAATAGGTAAGAAAGTTATTGAAGAAACAACTGACCAAGTAGATAAAAAACCAAACCCTAAACAAATGGATGGGGTTAAAAGTGATGAACCATTTGTAAAGACCAGAAAGAAAAAAAATGAAAATAAGCAATAATTTAAAAACTTTAGGACTTGTTGTTGTATTTTTTACAATAATAGTTTTAATAGTGTTATTTGTATAAAATATAATAATTGAAAATAATGTCTAACGAAATGGTAAATGGGCCTGCCCACTATGGTGGAGTAGATAATCCATACGAAGTAATAAAAGTTTGTGAAGCATGGGAATTAGATAAAGATGCCTACCTATTCAACGTGGTTAAGTATGTTGCCAGAGCAGGTAAAAAAGATTCTACAAAAGAACTTGAAGACCTAAAGAAAGCTGCGTTCTATTTAGACCGTAAGATTAAAAATTTAGAGAAGAATTAAAAGAAAAATATGAGGAAGTTAGAAGATATAACCAATACTGTAATAAATGGTAATTGTATAGATGAAATGTCTAACATGCCTGAAAGTTCCATCGATTTAATAGTTACGTCTCCACCATATAACGTAGGGATTGATTACGATACTCACCAAGATGAAATGAGTATGGAAGATTATTGGGTATTCACAGAACAATGGCTAACCGAGTCATTCAAAGTATTGAAAGATGATGGAAGAATTGCGGTTAATATCCCATATGAAGTTAACGTACAAGATAGAGGTGGTAGAGTATTATTTATGTCTGAGTTTTGGTCAGTTATGAAAAAAGTTGGATTCAAATTTTATGGTCTTGTTGACCTTGATGAAAATTCACCACATAGAAGTAAGACCACAGCGTGGGGTTCATGGATGTCTCCAAGTAGTCCTTACATATATAATCCAAAGGAGTGTGTAGTATTGGCATATAAGAAAGACCGTATTAAGAAAATTAAAGGTGAACCACAATGGACAGGTGTTATGACTGATGTAGAACAGGAAGATGGCTCAATCAAAAAGAAAATGGTTTATCAGGAAGAAGATAAGAAAGAGTTTATGAGTTTAGTTTATGGACAATGGGAATACTTTGCGGATACCAAACAACAAACCAAAGCAACCTTCTCAATGGATATACCTATGAAGGCGATTAAGATATTAACATATAAAAATGATATTGTTCTTGACCCATTTACAGGTAGCGGTACCAGTATGGTTGCTGCTGAAGTTAGTGGACGCAGATGGATTGGAATTGAATTGAGTCCTAATTATTGTAAAGTAGCAAAAGAAAGAGTTCAACATTTTATAGATAGAAATAAACAAATAGAATTGGCGTTATAATAAAAGGGGGTATATCCCCTTTTTTTTATATCCATAGATATTTATAATAAAAAATATGGCGGATATTATTATAACCGAAAGACAACTTAATTTAATCACTAACAAAGGAAAACTTAATGAGTCTTTTTTTGGTATTGAAAATATGTTAATGGCTGCTGGATTTATTCCTGTTATCGGTGAAGTTGCGGATATTGCATTAATATGTTATTATCTTTATAAAGGTGAAAAATTATATGCCGCGTTGATGTTAATCGGCCTTATACCTGGAGTTGGCCAATTTATTGCTGCTCCAATTTTAAAATTATTTAAAGGTAGTAAAGAAGCTTCAATTGCTATGAAAGCCGGTGGTACTAAATTGACTGAATATTTGGCTAAAAATCCTGAGGTTGCTACTAAATTTACTAGTTTAGGTAAATATGTAAATTCTCCTGCAGTTGAAAAAACCGTAGAAAGTATTGGTAAAATTAATCCAGGATTAGCATCAAATTTGAAAAAGGGATTAGGTGAAATATCTGGTGGTAGTGCATTATCGGGTTTAAAGGCGGCAGGGAAAGAAGTGTTAGCCGGAGGGTCGTTTAAAACAGGATTAAAGGATTATTTTCAAGGAGAAAGATTATCAAAGTATTTTACAAAACATGGTGTTTTACCTGAAAAAGGAATTAGTACGTGGTGGTTAAATGTCGGAGCCAGACAAGATAGAAGAAATGCTTTTAGAAAATTTATTAGTGCAAATAACCTATTAAATTATTTTGGAATTCCATCTATATCAACATTTGAAAGAAAAATGTCTACTGATGCAGATTTTAGAAATAAAATAGCGAATGACCCAAAAACTAGTGATTATATTGCGAAAAACTATAATTCTAACGAATCAAGTAATGGGGTTACAAATAATACAGTTGCAAGTAATACATCATCATCGTCATCATTAATGTCTACTTCAAGTAAAGACCCACTTGATTCATTAATGTCTTCACTTTTTAAGGCATAATCAAAATAGATACTCAAGAGTATCACCAGGTTCTATATTAAGTTTGTCACACAATCCACCTTTGATTTCCAATACAATATTTCCATTACCACAATAAGATGGGCAAGGTTCTTCATTACAAGGACGACAATTGCTATGGATATTAACAATTACATTATTTTTGATTATTATTATATCGAGAGGGATGATACAATTCTTCATCCAAAAACATTGTTTATGTCCGCCCATTAAAAATAATAGACCGTTAAAAGTTTCATCAAATTTTTTGCCCATCATTCCCTTTGATTGGGACTTTTTATCTGTCAGGACTTTAACATTAAAAATATTTTGATTAACTTTAACTTTCATAATTATAAATACTTTGAATAAAAAAATAGTACTTTATAAAAATTATTTTAAAATAATTTGACTTTTGGGTTAGTTGTGATATATTTATAAGTCCTTGGCTGAAAAGCTAAACACCCCAACAAATAGTTTCATATAAATTTGATAGTTTCCCAAAACTTTCTTATCTTTGTGAAACAATCGTCCTACAAGTGTGTTGTTCGAGAGAATTACTGAAGCTTGTAGGACTTCTTTAAAAAAAAGTTCTTTGAATAAAAAATATTTTTTGGTTTAATTAAAAATACTTATCTTTGTTTTCTAAACAAAAAGAGTATGTCAAATTTGTCAGTTAATAAAAATACTTATATCAAACTTAAGAAAGAGTATGATAATTCTGTTAAAAACAATATTAGTGTCTTTATTTTTGAGGGACATGAGTTATTAACCGAATATGCCAAGTATTTGATTGAATATCTTAAACCAAATTTTGAATAAAATATTGATTACACCCGCTGGTACAACCAGCGCATGACGTGGATAGGTGACCGTGGGGAAGTGGGATTGTAATCATTAATATATTAAATTGTGCGGTAGAGCAGCGGTAGCTCGGAAGGCTCATAACCTTTAGGTCGGTGGTTCGAACCCACCCTGCGCAACTAAAGAAAAAACGTGGTAAGCTGCGATAAGCTGTAATAGCCGCACACAGGCAACAATTTACAGATTTTTTTTTCTTAAAAATGAACCATAATTTGACGAGGGATGCTGATGAAATATTTCAGTTACGTTGGGTGAGAGACCCGAATGGATAGAAGGTATAAAAGTAATCCAACATCGGCTCGCAGATTCCTTCTTTTGGGTTCATAAAAAAAAGATTTGACGAATTGAAAAATTCTTCTTATCTTTGAAAAACAAACAACGAAGGTTGTTAAGTTCTTTAAAAAATCTTTTGAGAAGGGTTGACTAAGGTCATAAAATCGAGGTTTCCTAATCAAAAAAAAGATTTGACAATTTGAAAAAGTTGTTTTATCTTTGAAAAACAATCGGGTAAAACCGAAAGTTCTTTAACATTCTAAATAAGTTAACCTGTCCCATTAGGAGTGGGGGGTGTTTGATTATCTGTGGTGTATTTCAAACGAAGAATAACTTATTTAACCATCATGTTAAAAAATCTTACAAAAAGATTTGATTGTTTCAAAACTTTCACTTATCTTTGTAAGACAAATGAAGGAGAGGGGTTGTAAAGGTTCCAAGTTTACTTGGTCATAAAGTTTCCTCTCTCTTTCATTCTTTAGAAAAGTTCTTTGAATAAAAAATATTATCCGTTTGGATGTTGATTATGAGACCTTCGGGTTGATTATGAGACTAATCTAATAAAAGGTAATTGGCCGTGTATGGTCATTAAATAAACTACGAAAGTAGGATAAAGTGGAATCACATGTGTTAGTGGTTTTGCGGTCTAAGAAATTGGACTTGAGTACACGAGTGGGATATCGTCTGACCTTGAGTATCGAGGGTGACACTGTAGAAAAAGTGGTCGGACGGTTCGGGAATGTGGATTCTCGGACTGAGTTCGGAAGAACAATAAGAATAACCCATAGGAATCATGTAAAAAATATATTTCCAAGTATATTATTGCGGGTTCCAATATAAGAGAAGTCTTAAAGTCGAAAGACAAGTTGATTAACAGGTGGTGCTGAATTGACCTAACCTTAACTCTACCAAGAGTATGTGTTACGAAGATTTCTTGAAATATGAAGGTGGGGACACCTTACAGAGTAGTTTAGTATTCGGTTGTTCAAAAGATAACTGAGCTTACGGTAGACCACTACTTTGATACATCCATACACAAATAACTTAATCCAATTTAAGAAATTAAAAATCAATTAAGCGAAAGTGTCTATCAGGTTTCAGTGAAAGTTACCTACACAGTCACGGGTTGTCCGTGGCACATAAGAATCGCAAGTTCAAATGTATTTTTACCAAAGACCTCTAATCCCGCAAGGATTAATCAGACCGCAAGTTTGGAGAGAGTTGAGTAATGAGAGAGTAGTTGAAATCTTAAGGAGTGATTGGTCTAACCAATCGGTAATGAGGGTTACCATTCAAAAGATGGTGGAAACGAAGGGAAACAATAATCCTTCCGAAGATTCTCAAAGAGAGGTGTATTCTCAACCTTTATAGCCAAAACTACCCTGTCCGTTTCTACGGATGGGGTTTTTTGTTTTATGGGATATTTATTAAAAAAGAATTTATAATGAAAGATAAAGTTAATATTAGTGAAGAAGTAAGTAGGATGAAAAACCTATTTGGATATAAGGCGGGTAAGGTTATATCTGAACAAGCGACAAATAAAACGGAAGAACAAAAAATTGGGGATGAAATATGGTTTAATGAATATCATAATAATGCAAATGAGTTGGCTAATGCTATTTTAAAAATAAAAGATTCAACTCAATATTATAATGTTAATTCATATTTAAATTCTAAATCAAGTATGGATATTGTTGGGGCAATTAATAAAGGTTTTGAAAGTAACGATAGTGTTTTTGTTCAAAAAGTTGCGAATTATTTAACTAAATTAGGTTTTAAAGTCGACCCTGGTATTGAAGAAAAAGTGATGGGTATGGCAGCAAATGTACAAAAAATATTTACTGGAAATTTTAAAATTATTAGTAGCCCAACACAAGCGGCAAAATCAGGAGCAGAAACACCAGACGCCAAAAAAACACCAGCAGTAATACCACCTGCAGCATTTAAATTTGTTGCAAATGATACATTCCCATTAAAATTTGGTAATATGGGTGAAAAGGTTGGTCAATTACAAACAGCTCTTGATATTAGAAATAGGGCGGGACAACCGAATATAACTAAGAAATTTTATACCGCTACGGAAGCCGCAGTGAAGGCTAAATTTCCTGATTATAATAGAGAAACTGGAGTAACTGAAGATATGTTTAATCAGTTAGTAAATACTGGAAGTGTAGAATCTACACAAAAAGTTAATCAGGCAATGAATCAGACAAAGTATAATCCTGATGTTAGTCAATATAATACACAAGCTCCTGCAGCACCTGCAACAGCGGCTCCTGCGGTAAAGTATAATATAGGAGACCTATCTCCTGATGAAAAATATCGTTGGAATGGAACTGAATGGGTAGATGCAACTGTTTAATAATTTAAAAACCCTCCTAAATGGAGGGTTTTTTATTATTTGAATTTATTAAATGTAGGAGATTTTTCTATTGTTTTTTGTAAGATATTTTTGTATGAACCATGTTTTTTGAAATCTTCAAAGTATTCTGAGATTTGTTTGGCCTTATGACGGCCTTCTTCAAATATTAATACTGAATAAACAAACTGAGGTGTTATATGAGATAATGAACTTTTTTCAAATTCTTTAGATATATGATTAATTAATAAATCAACATATCCAGGGGCATATTTCATATCTGAAAGTATGTTTTTTAATATTTGTAGGTCTTTTTCCATCTATATAAATATTTTGTTTTTAAAAAAAATGAATTATTCGAATAATTTTATTATCTTTGTGGTATAAATCAATAAGAAATGAATTTACCACAACACAATATTAAGGTTCAACACGAAACTTTTGGGGTTTTATTGAATGAAAATTTCGTAAATCCAGCACAATTTAAGTTATTTTTAAAGATGGTACAAGGATGTATCACTTTAAGTGAGGATTTAACATTTTTTAACGGAGTTGATTTTTTAGTTCATATTCCGTTTAAAATTTTGGTTAGTTCAATTATAGTTACAAATGTTGATGTTTATACATTGGCAGAGCATCTTATTAATAAATCTAAAATGGAGGCATTAGAAACAAAATGAGTATAAGAAATATATTTAGAGACGGATTGATACTATATCTTGCTTATAAATTTGGTGAGAATAAAGGTAGGAAAAATAGTTATTCACAACCAGTGTTACAAAGAATACCTGTTAATGGAAGAATTCCAATACAGGAAGTTCAAGTAATTGAACCTGAGGGAGATTTAATCTTGACTCAAGAGGAGTACGATGTCTTTGAGTTGATAAATGGGATAAAGAATAAAGTGACTAAGAGTATTAAGGATAAAAATAATTTAGATTTATTAGAAATAAAATTAAAACAATTAAGGGGGCAAAGATGATTACAATTCAAGATATTAAAGATTATTCAAAACCACATGATATAAATGGTGGTAGGGTTACTCGCATTGGTAATAAAGATGTTATGTTTTCAATCGTTGGTGGAGTATCGGGGTTATATGGTGATTTTAAAGATACATTTGAGGTTGCCATTTTCGATAATGAAAAACATAACTTTATTACAAAGTTTTTCTATCCTGAAGCGAGTGATGACGTTATTGGATATATGAAGTCAGAAGATGTTGAGAAACTTGTTAATCAAGTTTTAAGTAAAGGTTTCCAAGTTTTTTAAAAATTTGGTGGTGGTAGTTGTACTGAACCAGTACGACCCTAAAGGAGAGACTTCGGTCTCTTTTTTTTATTTTTTTAGGTCAGGGATTTAACTATCCCACCAGATACCAAAACCACAGTTCTTAAAAACTAATTTATTACAATCTTCTTTAATTTCGTCAATTAGTTCATCGTATTCGGCCCAATCACCCATTCCAACGTCATCTCCTATTTCTTCAATTGTTTTGTAAGTTTCATTTCCATCATCATCTTGGGATAGTAAATTAGTATCACCCCAACTCCAATTACATAAGACAGTTGTTTCATCATTTTCTAAATCAAGACGTGGATTGTATACATCAATGTATGCATATTGTTTTGGGTAATCATAAATGTTGGTAACCTTTATACCTTTATTAGTTGATAATTTTGAAAGGGCGTTAAAGGTAAATTCTTCTGCTTTTTCTTGTCCAACTTCTGCGACTAAATCAGGAAGAAAATCTTCCAAATTATAACCAATCATTTTGGCAATAGATTCTGTTTCGGGATTTGGGTACCCAACTTTACTCAATACTTTTAAAAATGTTTTTAAGTTACTCATCTTTCTATATATGCTTTCATATTATCTTCACTTGTGTCTAAAAACATTTCGGGTCTTAGATACATTTTTGGATTATCATTATAGTAGGTACAATATAGTTCATTGGTATCAACCCACTCTGCAAGTTTCGCAAAATCTTCATTATTCATGTTTAGTTTTATATATTCATCTCTCAATCTATCAAAATCGTATTCACTCATTGTGATATCGGTATCTCCTTCTGTGTATTCACATCTTTCTTTGATATATTTGTTCCAAGTTACGATGAAATATCTTGTATAGTCAAATTTATCTGTTTCTATTGTACCATTTCCATCACAATCGTCACAAGTCACATAACCGCCATTACAGTTATTACAATCCATTCTTCCATCTCCACCACATTCGTCACATGATACAATTCCTTCACCAGCACATTCATCACATGTTACCATTTCACCACCATCCTCTATTTCTCCACTTCCGCTACATTGAGGACATTCCATTTCACCTGAACTATCACAAACGTCACAATCAATGCTACCATTACCATCACATTTGTCACAACTAATCTCACCATTTCCTGAACAGTTATTACAGTCCTCTAAGTGATTATCCCCTGAGTTAATAAAAAGAACTGCAAATCCAATATTATTTAACATTTTATCTCCAAGGTCAAATGAACCTGTTTCTGAGAATGAATAACAATAAATGGTTAATTTGATAATATTCTCAGGCGACATATGTTGGAAATAATCTTTCTGCTTTACCATCATAGTTCTTAAACTATAGTACGTGTCCTGTGGGGTTGAAACATTTATTAACAACTCCGTAATATTCTTGGATAATCTTTTTATTTTTTCGTTCATTGTATTAATCTTCTGCGTAATTAAATTTATAACCTAATTCAAAGATATGGGTTTCGTCAACTTTATATTCTATGCGATAAATCACAGGGTCTAATGAAAAACAATTACTCTTATCTTTACTAACTATTTTACCATCACTATTTATAACATACTCATTTAATATATCTGTAAGTTTGTCGGACATTTTTTGAATATCATAACTGAAAGCCTGTATCTCAAAATCTAATCCTCCTTGATAATCAAATGTAATATTTATCTCATAATTTGCTAATTTAGTCTGATTTTGGTCAATATATTCAAATTCGATGTAAATTTCCATTATGTCAAACTTTTGAGATTTCGCATTGACGGTAATCAAATATTTTAATTTCTCTTCTAAAATCTTTTCGTTAATCATATTAATAAATACCTTTATTTTATAATATTGCCATTGTATGTTTATAAAAACACTTTACTATGTCAATACAAGTTATTTTAACTGAAAAAGAAATTTTGGAAACACCAAATGATATGTTACTTGGTGAATTAACAAGAAATAAATACTGGCAAGCCAGGAGAGACTCAGAAGGACCTCAACGTGACGATGAACACTTCGGTCTCATTATCGGAGAAGATGGTCTTGTTAAGTCCATAATTAACCCTTATACTTGTTCTATCTGTAACAAAGATACCTCAAAAGTGGAATACGACTATTTAGTAGGGTATGACCATTTAAGTTGTGTCCTTAAAGAAGAAGAAAAACCATCTGATACATTTGATAAATGTGTTATATGTGGAAAAGAATCTCCTTATTTACGTTCAACACACATTGATTTGAGAATTGGATACGTTGAAGGTGGTGGGCAAAGTTGTTATCAACCAAATGTATGTGAAAAATAATTTTGGCTGGTAAATTGTAGTTCCTTATCTTTGTATTCACAAATAACCACTATATGACCAACGAAACCAATACACAAATATTAGAAACCGTAATAAGTGAGTTCAAATCATACGGGTTTATTGATTGTCCAAAAGAACCTAACAATAATCGTTTTTTGTATAAACCTTCAACAGTTTATGGAAATGAACAAAACGGTATCCGAATTCATATAAGTTATGTAAGTGATAAGAATGTCTATATTGGAGTTTATGATAGGACAAATAACGGTATGGATTGGGGAGAAAAATACCATAAATTTGCTGGAACTTCTACTGGTTGCAGTGTTAAGTGGGATTATACAAAAAGAACTTTTGGTAGATTTTGGATGACTACTTTTTCAAACCGAGTTAATAAATTACTTTATAAAAAATAATTTTGGCAGGTAATTCAGAAAGACCTATCTTTGTATTCACAAAACAATAATACTATGATACAGACAAACACACCTACAATCCCAGCAATCAAAGTTACTACAGGCACAATGGCAGGAGACGTATTCTACGGTTCTTTTGATACCACAGTAAAAAATAAGAGAACCTCTGTTATGGTTTCCAACCATATCAAAGATGTAAACAAACAATATGAATTCCGTGTGGCTGCCAAATGTCAGGCAGGATTCATTAACATCTCTGATTGGACTTCAACTCCTTATGAAGCAATTTCTTCTTGGAATAAGAATAGTCTTGTTACCATCCAAATGAAACATACTTGGGAAAATGGTAAAGAAACTTGGTTCAACGTATTGACAACCAAAGGTGGTAAATGGTATTCAATTGACCGTGGATTCCTTGAGGTAATGACGGTGGGAACTATGAGACAATCTTTTCCTGACATGTGTGACATGAAATTGTGGGAGTTGGTTAATACAAAAACATGGGCTGACAAAGCATTCGTACAAAACTAATTGAATAATCCTCACCCAAAAAAGGTGGGGATTTTTTTTAAATATATTTGTTGGAATGGAATAACTCCCTTATCTTTGTATTCACAAAACGATAAAACTATGACACCTACTATTACCACTTTAGACAGAGTTAGAAACTACAAAGGTCAAAACTCATTTTTGAAAAACCTTCAAGGGGCACTTGCAAAGTACAATGGACTGACTGACAAACAAATGGCAGCAGCTGAAAAGTGTCTTAATTCTGAGGTAAAAACTATTGATATGAATAATCTTTCTCCTGAGTTAAGGGAAATCGTTGAATACAAAGGTGAAAATTCTTTTGTTAAAGACATCGCATCTAAGTTTCAAAAGTATGGTACTTTGACTCAGAAACAAATTGAGGCGGCAGCAAAACAAATTACCAAAGAGGAAGATAAGGAAAAAACCATTCGTATGAACTGGCCAACTATCGGAGAAACCATTAAATTGGGACGTAAGATTGGTATTCAGTTGAAAGAGACCTATGGTCTTGAGTTTAACCCAATATTGATTGACATCACAAGGTTATTGTCTGTTAGTCCAAAGGCGGTTAAGTTCGCAGGTAAAATGACTATCAAGAGAGGTAAAGTTTGTACCTCTTGTATGAAGACCTTAACTGATGAGTTTTCTATGTTAACAAATATGGGTAAGATATGCGCTAAACATATGAAAATTGAATATATCACCGACGCATCTCAAGCCGAGGGATTCCGTGAGAGATATCTTCAAAGAGTTGAAGAAATAGGAACCATGGAATTTTGGGTTCCAAAATCCCAAATCGTAAAATGGAATGGTTCAACCGAGATGGCGGTTAAAACTATGAGTTAACATTTAAACCCCCTTAATTGGGGGTTTTTTTATTTATTGGATATTTATTACCAATGGAGTATGTAATCACTGAGAATCAACTTAAAACGATATTAGAACAATCTAAGGAACCTGCAATGCCTGTGATTATAAAGTTATTCAAACTCTTGAATGAAGAGAAGAAAAAGAATAAGACAAGAGCATCTCTACTTCAGGCAATTGAAAAGTTTGCACCATATATTAATGTACCTAAAGAATATGCATTATATCTTTTGGAATTATATCTTTTGAATTATAGAAAAGATGGTAACTACTCTGGACTAACCAAAGAAAACTTTGTTGACCCAAGAAAAATGAAGGGTAAAACAACTTCAAACCCAAATGCAAAGTTATATACTGTTGCACAACTACCATTTAAAGGGTCTAATTTAGAAGGATATTGGGATGAAGATTATAATGGAAAACCTTATTACAAAGTTGTATCGTATAGATGGTACCCTGTATATATTTTCAAAGATGATAAGTGGTATGAAGTTACTGAAAGATACTCATCTTCAACATCAAAACAAATTAGAAATGCAAATCCTGTTAAATGGGATGATTATTTGGATAGTGTGGTATATACCTTAACAAAAGATGAAATGAAGATGTTGGAACACGGGAAGAGTCACGATGAGGTTATGAAAACAAAACTTGAAAAATTAAAATCTGTTGAGCCCGAAATATCCAAAAGAAAGAAAACAGAGAAGATATATAATTCTTACGGGTTCGAAAATCCGGCTAATGCAAATATAAAGTTTAAAGTTAAATCTGTAGACATAGAAGGTGATAAAGCAATTGTTACTATTGATGTTTATGATGTTCTTAAAAGAGAAGGGAATAAAAGTATTCCAACACCTCAAAATTATTTAAGAGGAGAAATTCCAAATCTTACTACAAAGAAAGTTGAAGATAAAATAGCATCAAAAATGAGAGGTGAATTAAAAGATTATACTGGAACACGGCAAAGATATACACATGAAATACCTCCTGGTACAAAGATAGAATTTAAATTTAATCATTTAAAAAAATAAATAAGACCCTCAATTTGATTGGGGGTTTTTTATTTCCTATCTTTAAATAAAAAATTATGAAACCTGAATTAAAAGAATTAATTGAAGACGGTGTTATTTCCGAAATAGAAGTGATTGAATTTTTATCAACATTAAAAAAATTATCTGCAAATAATGTTCTTCCTGATAATGATAATTTCAAATTAGTTATTGATAATTTTGGGTTTGAAGAAAGTGATGGTTGGATTAAAATAGATGAGGACACAAGTTATAAAATTTAACAATAAAAATGACACAATACGAGAAACATCAAAAAATGATTGCAAATATCTTAAATGAATTTGATTTTGATAGGGTTCATCAAGCAATGCTTTGTTTGGGGTGGGGATGGTATTTTTATGGGATTCCAACAATTGATGAACTTAGAGATGGGGCTCGTGAAAGAATAGATAGTGCAATTAAAGGGTGCCTTAAAGAAGGTAATGATAATAAATCATACTCTTCCTCAAGCGGAGGGTTAAAGGCGACTGTTGAGAAGAATACCTGTGGACAAATTGATTTCATTGAATTAGAATTTGTATTAACAAGTTGGGATTCAGAAAGTGATGATATCTTAGTGTAAGAATTTGACAAATTAGAATTAGTTTAGTATTTTTTTAAAAAATAAAATTATGACAGTAAAAGCCGCATTGAAGTATAAAAACAAACTTACATCCAAAATGAATGATGAGTTTGTAAAATTATCAACATATAATTCAGTTGATGTAGATAGTGTTAAACCATATTCTGCGTCAGAAGCGCTTGTTAATTATCTTAAAATGAGCGAGGAGTTAGTTACTCTAAAAACCAAAATACATTTGGCAAATGCAAAAGTATATGATAAGATTTTCTTGTTATCTGAGTTAAAGTCTCAAGCATTAAAATTAGCACATATTGATTGTAGTGAAGGTAAGATAAGTAAATCTTCAAGATTTAGTAGAATGGTTGAAGGTACTGAAATAAAAGTATGTGAAATTACTATTCTTGAAAGAGATAAAATGGTGAGAGAAATAGAAGAAAAAATTGAACTAATCCAAGATGAATTAGATTATCATAATACAACAACAATAATATAAGA
>SESF01000868.1_pt1 | contig 40167 bp, 50 predicted proteins | sample 3171521 | NCBI WGS metagenome assembly SESF01 (sample SAMN10866945, study PRJNA518727) | freshwater metagenome | biome: subpolar coniferous forest; feature: holomictic lake; material: water; isolation source: holomictic Lake 227, 6 m and 8 m depth | place: Canada: near Kenora, Ontario | collected...
GCACAGTGGCTTTTTTATCAGATCCAGCAATATCTGTGTTATGATTTAGGTAATTAACTAAATCATCAACGCAATTTATAAGAAAAACTGTAATTTTTGTTGGATTAATTTTTTTCCAAATTTTCCACCAATTATCATTGGTTTTATTTTTATCCCAAACAATTTTCATGGTTTCAATGAACATATTAATGTGTTCATCTTTAATTGCTTCTCCCACAGGATTAACATCGTTTTTAATTTCCATTTTTGCACCATTATATTTTAAAACTTAAATATATATAATTATTATGGCTATTAAAAATCCAGACGGAAGCACTTATAATCCCACAGGGAATTTGCAACAATTTGATCCATGTAATTTAGAGCATGAGCTTTTTAATCTATGGGATCAAGAGGTTATTGAAATAGGTGGAACGCCTTTGTATTATTATGATGTTTTCATAAATGTTAATTCTATAGACGAATTATATGTTGAAGCCAGAGATAAAATATACAGTCCTGTTCCCAAAACAATTTATGGATATTATGATCCAATTCCATCACAAAACATGATGGGTGTCTTTGGCATAGATTCACCTGATGAGATTATGTTTGAGTTTAACTACAGGAGTTTATTAAGAACTTTAGGATATGCTCCAAAGATAGGAGCAAGAATATTTTCGCCACATAAAAAAGAAAATTGGATGGTTATGCAGAGAAATGTAGAAGTTTTTAAATTGTGGGGCGAACTTAGACTTCAAGTTATGTGCATAAGATACCAAGAGTCTCTTACTACAGGAGAAGGAAGAGTGACTCAAACAAGACAACCAGATTTTCAAGTAAATAGCGTTAAAGACTTGTCGAGCAAAAAGATGAATCTAGCTGGAAATCAATCAGATTATTCTTAATCTTTTGAAATTTCTCTTTTATTAGGCTTTGAAACATCTTTAAAAAATTTAAATGGAATTTTCACTGCTTTCAAAGGATTAATGTAATTTATTCTTTTTTTAACATTGCTAGAACTTTTGATTAATTTGTAAGGTTTCATTATAATAATATATGGATTTTGAAGAAAATTTAAATTATATTTAAATTTTCTTTTTATTTTAAGATAAATAGATTACGAGAAATAATTATGAGCGAACCAACTTTAAATTCATGTAATGAGCCGGGATTTGTTAAAGACCTTAACACTGACAAGCCTCTAGAATATTGCAGAGAGGCAAAAGTAGAGCGAAGTTCTGGAACAATTGATCAAAAGCCTTATTTAGAAAGTTTAAAAGACGTTTCTTCAGCAGATCTTTCTTGGCTTGAAGATGCGACTCAAAACAAAATGGGTAATGGATCAAGTGCATTATGTGATCCACAACAAACTGGCGCAATCATAAATGAACAGGGTATGGCTCCTCCGAATAGAAATGTTGTATATCGTTATGCAAAATCTATAAGAGGAACTGATGAGGCTGTAAAAGATTTATTTAGAGATCTAGTTGTTATTGATGAGGATGGAAAAGCTCATCAAGTCCCAATCATTTGGGGAACACAAGAGAAAGCAGTTGCTTATATATTGCAAGAAAATGTTAGAAAAGATGAAAGTTTAGTTGTTGATAGAATTCGTTTGCCAATTTTGGCAATTCATTCTTCTGAATTCAATTTTAATCAAAGCAGGTATATTTATCATAAAGCAATTGATTATATGAGAGATCATAAAAACAATTGGAGACCTAGCTTTACAACTAGTGAAAGATATGAAAAAGATACTGTTTTTGGGGTTACAAGAGGAATTCCTGTAGATATTGGCTACACTTTGTATGCTTGGACTTTATATGAAGAGGACATGAATCAAATTTTAACACAACTTTTAACAAAATTTTCTCCAATAGCATACATAAGGGTAAAGGGAATCTCGTGGGAGATTGGAGTTAAGTTAAATAGTATATCTAACAATGTAAATTTTGAACCGGGTGATAAAGCTGTAAGAGTATTTAAATATCAATTTAGTATAACAGCCGAATCATTTATCGCTCAACCAATTGTTAGAAAAAAATCAATTCTTAAAACAAGAGTTGAATTTACTAATACAACTGACGAAGAGAATATTGCAGAAGTGTTAACGAGATTAGAACAAGCAGTAAAGGAATTGTGATAATGCTAGAAATTAAGAATAAACAAAAAAGCCCAGTACAACTTGTGGTGAGATCGAGGACGGCTCCCCGCGCTTTTACTACCTTGATTATTCCGGGTGTTGGAAAAGGCAATAATATCCGGTTAATTGAAGATGAATCGGTAACTGAATACATAGAACGAGTAGAGAAAATGGGATTGATTTCTACTAGATATGTACCAAACAATGAAATTCGTAAGGGAGATTAAGACATGGCTATTTTAAGGGGATTTCCGCCGAGTAATACAATTTCACCAAGCATCAGAATCACCGAGAAGGATTTGAGCTTTATAGCTCCTGAACAATCCTTTCACCGTGCCGGACTTGTTGGATTTGCAAGCAAGGGACCAATTAACGTTCCTACTATGGTTGCTACACAACGTCAATTAACAACGGTTTTTGGGTATCCACACCCTGAATCTGGTGATCCGTATCTGATTTACGCTGCTGAACAGTATCTACTAGTGGCAAATGAGTTGTACATCGTGCGTGTTGCCGATGAAGACAATGTTTCTGATGAACGAGCACAGATTGCTGAAGTCGATATTCCATCAGCAGGTGGAAGAATTACAGTTATTTCACAAGAGCAAGGTCCATATGTGTTTGAAAAAGATTCTTTTTTCCGTTGGAAAATTAATGGAATTTTGCATTCAAAAATTTTGACTGTTCTTGCTAACACTGTTGATGTGCCAAATTATTCCGCAGCACAACTTGCTGAAGATTTAAATTCACAACTTGTAGGCGATATTGATGGCATTGAGTTCATCACAGATGGTGGCGATGACTTTATTGGCATACAAACAACTTGGGCTTTCGGTCCAGATGCCGAACTTGAATTTGTATCAGTTCAAGATGCTCTTTATGGTGATGGAAGCGTTATTGGTTTGGGAACCGGAATGACTCAAGCTACAATAACTGGATCAAAAAGTCAATATCCTGCAAATTACCAAACAGCGGGAAATTACAACTTTGCAGGTTTAACAGATTTGAATATTCAAATTGTTGTTGATGGAACAGACAATGTTCTTATTGATAATGTTGTTCAAATAATTGATTTAATGGATCTAGAGGGATTGGACAATGATATCGACGATGTTGTCAGTACTATTAACGGTCAGAAAATTGAAAATGGTGGAGAGTTGACTGGCGGTTGGGAAGCATTTAAAGATGGCGACAATCTTGCCTTCCGCACATTGCACCATGGTCGCGATGCTCGTCTTCTAATTAAACCTGATAGCACTGCTGGCGGTCTTTTTGGACTAGCTAATCTAACCAAGAGTGGTTTAAGTCCAATCGGCACAAGTGGAGATGGTTCAGAAGACACCTATGGTCGTATTAATGGTGATTCAAATGCTACTGGCGCTATTACTTTCACTGTGCAAGCTGATTCTGCTGGCATTGATGGAAGCTCAACACAAGTTATTGTAGAAAATAATTTGCGTGAAGGCAATTGGATTATGCAAGTTTACAATAATGGTGTTGAAGTTGAATCTTGGGGTGGACTTACCAAAGATGAAAATTCAAGATTTTATGTTGAGACATTCTTGGCATTAGTCTCTGATTGGATTCGTGTACTAGATAATACAGCAAATGCTGCTCCTCCTCTTGATGGTACATACAGCTTGTCTGGTGGGTCAGATGGCATTCCTTCAGATCCAGATCTTCAAGATGCTTTGATCATAGGAAACAGACTTGGTTACACAGGTTTATATGCATTGTCTGAGCCAGAGCAAATTGATCTAGACCTTATTGCTGCACCGGGTCACAGTAGCACGACTGTTGTCACAGGACTGCTTGATCTTTGTCAGAATGTCCGCATGGATTGTATGGCAATTATTGATCCTCCATTCGGTTTGACTGTGAAAGAAATTGTTCACTGGCAAAATGGATCTCACCCATTAAATCCTGATAGATTTGATTCTGACTTTGGTGCTCTTTATTGGCCATGGGTCAAGATTCGCGATAATTTTAATAGAGTTGATATTTGGGCTCCTCCATCTGGATCAGTCATGGCTACAATTGCTCGTTCTGATCAATTGTCAGCACCTTGGTTTGCTCCAGCAGGTGTAAATCGTGGAAACGTTCCAAACATTATGGACGTATTCAGCAGACCATCTTTGGAAGAACGCGATTTGATGTATGGTTACAGAAATGCAATTAATCCAATCGTTCAATTCGTTGATTATGATGGATTTGTAATCTGGGGTCAAAAAACACTTCAAAGAAGACCAACGGCTTTGGATAGAGTCAACGTAAGACGATTGATGTTCGTTATTGAGAAGAGAATTAGAGTTGCCTCACGTCAACTACTATTCGATCCACATGATGATATTCTACGTCAAAAATTCGTAAGAATTGCCACTGGAATTCTCCAAGAAATTCAAGTTGGTCGCGGAATTTATGACTTTAGAGTTAAGTGCGATACTGAAATCAATACAGCAGATGTTATTGATAGAAATGAAATGCGTGCGAGAATTGGTGTTCAACCAGTTAAAGCTGCTGAATTCATATTCATTGAATTCTCAATTCACAGAACTGGAAGCTTTGGCGATAACGCTGACAACTTCTAATTCTTTCTGATTAGTGTCTGGGAAACAAAAGCCCAGACACTATCTTTTTCTTTCCAAAAAAATAATATGTACAAAGAGGTAATTCAATGGAGATGGGAATTGGAAGACTTGGTGCTCCAAATATCATAATTAAGCGTAAATTTAGATGGGCTATACGATTTGAAACTCCATTAGGTCAAATTCCTTATCATTATGTGAAATTATCAGCGAGACCTCAATTAGATATAGAAGAGACAGAAATAAATTTCTTGAATGCAACAACATGGATACCTTCAAAAGGAAAATGGCAACCATTAAGTGTCACGTATATTGATACAAATGCCGCAGATATGAAGCCATTATATAGCTGGATTGCGAGCATTCACGATTTTCAAAATCCCGTTACTTTGAAAAATACTGAGAAAACGGGCTGGAATTCAAAAGCAATATTGGAAATGTATGATGGTTGTGGGACAGTGGTGGAACGTTGGACATTGGGATCTTGTTGGGTTCAATCTGTAAACTTTGGCGATTTAGATTATTCGTCTACCGAAGAGGCGACAATAGAATTACAGATTAGATATTCAGAAGTTTTTTATGAAGGTCTTTGTGGTCCTAGTCCGACACCAGTATGTGCGGGTTGTTAAAATTAAGGAGAAAAAATGGCAGATAAAAAATCTATGGGAATTGGCGTAATTGGTCAACCAGATATGGTTTTTAAGCGTAAATTCCGTTGGACATTTGAAATTATAGGATTCTGTGATAACTTGAAGAATGTTATTCCAGAGCATTTCGTTACACTTGCTTCAAGACCAAATCTTTCAATTGAAGAAACTGAAATCAATCACTTGAATGCAAAGACTTATATTCCGGGAAAAGCATCATGGGAAACAATTACTGTTACCTATCTTGATGTTGCACACCAAGAGATGAGAAGTCTCTGGAATTGGCTATCAACAGTTTATGATTTTACTGATCCAGTTAATCTTAGACAAGGTGAAAAAAGAGATTGGGACGCAACTGGTTTGTTGAGCATGTATGATGGTTGCGGAACATTGCTTGAAACATGGCAGTTGCAAAGAGTTTTTCCAACAGCGATTAACTTTGGCGACTTGGACTATACATCATCTGATATTTCAACAATTGAACTAACTCTTCGTTATTCAGATGTTAAATATCGTAGCTATTGCCCAGATTTCCAACCAGAACCTTGCTGTGGTGGTTGTGGCACAACTACAAAATTAATGACAAAAACATTTATTTAAGTTTAATCGGGAGCATTAAATGGCTGAAAAAATACCTATGGGTATTGGACAACTTGGATTTAAGAACCTGACCTTCAAAAGGAAGTTCAGGTTTACTTTTGAATTGTTTGATATATGCGGAAGTCAATCCGTTCCAAAACACTATGTTAAAGTCGCATCTAGACCAAATCTTTCGATTGATGAAACTGAAGTAAATTTTTTAAATGCAAAAACTTGGATACCGGGAAAAGCTTCATGGGAAAGTCTTACTGTAACATATATTGATGTTGCTTCTCAAGATACAAAACCGTTATATGACTGGCTTGCTTCAAATTATAATTTCACTGATCCTGTAACTTTAGAGATGGGTCCAACAAGAAGAGATTATTCTGCTACAGCAGTTTTGAAATTGTGGGATGGTTGTGGTCAAATTTTAGAAACTTGGACAATGAAAGATGTGTGGCCAACTGCAATTAATTTTGGAGATTTGGATTATGCCGCTTCAGATGAATGTACAATCGAATTAACACTCCGTTATTCCGATGTTGTTTACAAAAATGAATGTCCCGGATTTGATATCAAAGCATGTTGCAGTCCTTGTGGCGGCAACCCTGATGCACCCAAAAACACCCTTCCTAAAAATGTTATAGCTCCTGTAAATGCTATTGGTGGCAAATTAGATCAAGCCACAGGTTTAACAAGAGGCATTTAATTTAAAAAAATAAAAAATTTGCTCATTTTAAATATTAGAAAGAAATGGAATTATGGCTGAAAAAATGGGATTGCGTTTTGGACTAGAAAGTAATGGGCAATACTGCAAAAGGCAATTTCGTTGGATTTTTGAAATAGAAGACGTTTGTGGAGTTGGAGAAACTAGCACAAACGCTCTTCCTCCTGAAAAAGGTGCTAGACCAAATATTTCTTTTAAAGAAATGGAAGCAAAACATCTTATTGAAGATGTTTTCTATCCGGCTAAACCTGACTGGAAACCAATTAACATCACTTTATTTGATCTTAAAAAAAAGAAACATCCAGTCTGGGAATGGATAAAAGAATGTTATGATCCTGAAAAGGGGAAATTTAAGGCTCCAAAAGATGGCAAACTAATTAAAGATTGTACCTTAAAAATGCTTGATGGGTGCGGCAATATTATAGAAACTTGGATATTTGAAGATGCTTGGCCACAAACTGTTAATTTCATGAATTTAGATATGACATCTAATCAAATAGTCATGTGCGAAATAACATTGAGATATGTTAGAGCATATGTTCAAGGATAATCAATTTATAAAATTTTCTCTTAATTCATTTTCAGGAATATCATATTCATTTTGTAGAAGAATTCTCATTTCCTTTAAACAGTCCTCTAGTTTTTTGCCTTTCCAGCTTAATTTTCTACAAGTACTGCTTTTATTCAATCTGCCTTTTTTTGTGTAACATTCTTTTTCATTGTCAATTAAACAATCAATAATGTCAGAGTAGCCATTTTCTCTTAACTTCTGCATAACTTCTTGAGTTTCAATTAAATTTGTCGGATTAATACTAGCTTTAGTCATATACATAAGATTACCATATATTATTTATTTTGTCAATGTTGCTTTTAGAATTATGTCTTTCTTTTCCATTTCTAATTACAATTTTATCAAATTTATCTGATAAAAAAGTATGATATCTTTTCTTCAATTCATTGTAGTTTCTAGCACTTCTATAAAGCTGTCTGTAATGGTTTAAAATACATGTTGTCATATAATTAAAAGCTTTTCCTTTTCTAGGATCAAATCTATCAATTTTTTCAAAGCAGATTAAAACGCCTTCTTGAATTGCATCGTCTATGTCTATTCCCGTAAATTTTGCATAGTTTGCAATATTTTCAGACAGCACATAAAAAGCATAAGCCAATTGTGACTGGTACTCTTCATATTTATGAATTGTTTCAATTTTTGATTTTTCTTTTTCTAAAAGAATTTCTTTTTTTAAATCATCATTATATTTAAGTTGACGGCGTTCATCAGTTTCCTTAAAATCATTTACAATAAATTCTGATCTGAATTTTTTTCTTTTATAAAATTGAAATTCTTTGATAATTAATTCAAAAGTTTTATTGTTCAAGTACTCGTTATTAGCCATGATGCCGCTTTCTAAAAATTAGGAAAAGACTTCGATAAATAAAAATTATATATATTTAGCAATTAAATTTAATGTAAAAATTTTTATCAATAATAAATTTAAATTAGTGTAAAAAAATTAATTATCATTATGTTATTTAATCTATGACAATAATTAATTTTTATTCTGAGTTACAAATGAACCCAAGAAACAAATTTGTTTATAGAAAAATAATTGATCACTATAAATCAATGAATATGGACAATGAAGCTGATGCATTCAGATATTTAATGAAAAGGAAGTTTGATGATAACGGCACATATATTGACAAAGAACAATATAAAAACGATTCAAAAGACTCTTGAATCAATATCTGGCAATTGTGCAAAAATTTTAATTGGTGATTATGGAAGTAATGATGGAACAATAGAAATTTGTAAAAATTTTAATACTAAAATAATTGATGTACAAAAACTTCCTAGAAATATTGCAAGAAAAAAGTTATCTGACATATCTGAGACTGAAATAAATTTTTGGATAGAGCCTTGGGAAACATTTTTAAAAAATGAATCCGCTATTGTAAATTTTAAAAATGATACTGGCTATATTCGAATATTACAAAATAATTTTATATATTGGGATATTAGGATTTGGAGAAAAAATTGTGATTTTTTAAATCCAATTTTTGAAAAAATAGACGATTTAAAATCATCTGATACCTCTTGCATATTTCTTTCTCAAGGTTCAACTTATTCTAATGATGATTATAAAGAAGTTCAAAAATGGAAAAAAGAAAACCCGCTATCAAAAGAACCACTGTACTTTGAATCTTTTCTATTGCTCAATGAAGGTAAATATGATGAATTTTTAAAATCGGCAGACCTTTATTTATTTTATGAGAAACAAGAATCTGTATCAACCATTATGACAAGATATTATTATTCCTATGTTCAATTAATACATAAAAAACAATTTAAACCTGTTCTTCAAAATTTAAATTTATGCTTGTGCTCAAAACCATTAATGGCTGAATTTTGGTGTCTCAAAGGAGATGTGTATTATCATCTCCTTAAAAAATATACATTTGCTAAGGAATTTTATGAAAATGCAAAAATTTTAGGATCAAAAAGACTTTCTAGTGATAAATTTCCAATGGATATATCAAAATATGAAAAGTACCCAAGCAAAATGATTGAAAGTTGCAATGCAATTTTAAATATGAAAATTTAAGAAAATTTATCTAAAATAATTTCATAATCTCGCCTTATCAATGCAATTCTTTCATTATGCGGAATTCCTGCGTAATGGATGAAAAATCCTTCATCCAGATAATTTTTACTCCATTTCCAATTCATTGAATTGAATTCAATAGGCAAGGAGAATGTTTTAAATTTATTTAATTTAATTCTTAAATTAATTACATTTTGTTCACTAGTAACATCATTCATGTGAGGCGAATCTTTTGGCATTTCAAATAAAATTTCATGAATTTTTTCTGCCATAAAAACACCAGCATTAAAATAATCTTTTTTAAGTTCAAAATCTTCTCTTGATATTTCAAAATTTTCAGAAGTTTCTTTCATTAATTGAAATCGGGCCAAGTGATCATTAATATTGCAATGAGATCCTTCGGCAAATGCAGCATAAGATCCTTCTTCGACAATATCAAATATGTTTGGCGAATTAGGTTTTATCAATATATCAATATCCAAAAACAAAACTCTATCATAGTGTTTTAAGAAATTCTTAATTTGAAATTTTCCATATAAAGGATAATTTAATTTTTCTTTTTTATAATCATAAATAAAATCTGCATTTATTTTTTTGGCATATTTCTCCATTAATGGAATTGTGAATGATGCCATTTCTTTAAATATTGATCCTGATGATTCTGTGAAAATAAGATTTTTAGACATTTATACAATTCCATCTAAGTGATTTATAACAACCGTAACTTGATCTTGGTATCTTGCAATATCCAATTGTTTTCTTCCGGGACCAAGCTTTTTTAATTCATAAACAAGCTCATTTGTATTACAATTAATTACCTGCCATTGATTTTGAGCAAGCTTGTCAATTTCTTTTTCCATTTCTTCAATATTTATTTCCTCTTTAGATGGAAAATAATCTGCAACTTGTTTAGAGGCTTTTTTCATAACCTTTATATAAATCGGATGGTTGCAAGCGCAAGCTGGGTTTTTTAAAAATTTTGTAACATCTTCATTCAATTCTTCTGGCAAACTGGTTCTAAATCTTTCATCTAACAGCGCTTGTCTTATGTCATGTGTTGTTATTTTTTTCTTCATTTTTCATCCTAAAAAATCACTTGGTTTTTTTATTAAAGGCTTTCCATCTTCAATTCTTTTTTTATTTTCAATTTCCAATTTTTCTTTTTGCTCTTTTTCTTTTAAAAAACCTATTGTCGTAGAATAAGCGGTTTGATTTTCTTTTAAAATAATGCCTCTTCCACAATTTGGACATTTGAATTTTTTATTTTGCAATTTTGTCTTTTTGAAATCTGTTTTGCCGCTTATTTTATTTAATTCTGGAGATCCACCGGGTATTGATGAAGTTTTTATTTCAACTAATCCGGCGATATCTTCTTCGGTTTTTACAATTTTTTTGTATGAGCATATCTCACAAAAAATAAATTTTGTTTTAGATTTTTTATTTTCCATCACTGTTATCTTCTACTAAAAAATCGGTTTTGCTTCTTATCAAATATACTATTTCACTATAAAATTGCGACAATAAACTACCTGCAAAACCACAACTTATCACATAATATGGATTATCTGATATCAATGTTATGCCCATGATCATTCCACACCAAAATCCCGAACATTCATAGCATTCAAATAATTCAAAAAAGTTTGAATTTAATCGTTTTTTTAAAAATGATCTCAAACCAATAACATCCAAAATTTTTCCATGTACAATAATATTTGTCAAACCAATTGTTGACAAAATAAATAAAATAAAATTTTGCATTATTCGTTCTTACCTTCCTTTTGCTTGCCGTCTTCTTTTGATTGATTTGATCTGTTTAAATCCATATTATTTCTAGGCGGGAATCTAGGAAAAGGTTTATCAAAGTCAATCTTCTCAATTCGACAAGCCTCTTTGGTTGTTGGAACAATTGCTATTCGATATTGAGTAGATTCTTTAATCTCATCAAATAGTTCTTTATTGCACAATTTAAACATGTCAATTGTTTGCTGCACGTCTTGTTCTAGATCTGGGTGAAAATTAATGTAGAAAGTTATAATTCCAATCATGTATTTGCCTCTCTTTTTATCGCCAAAATGTTATGTATAAAAACTGGTCGTCTCGCCATGTGTTATAATAGTTGTATCCAACTATATTGCATAGTGTATCACAAATATTAGATTCTTCTAATGGTATTTTAAAATTTTCAACTATGTTATAATCGAGCTTTTCAACAACCACTTTGTTGTTGAAGTGTTCTTCTAATATTTTTAAATTTTCATCATCTATTAAATTGAGAAAATCAAGTAAAGATCTTTTTCCCATATCTCTTAAATATGAAATTCTTTTTGACAATTTCCATTGTTCAAAAATACTAAAAAAATCTGGTGAAAGTTTTTTGTGTAAAGAACTATCGTAAAAAATTAAATCTTCAACATTTGAAAAATTTAGAATAATCATGCTATAATAACACCAAAGTAAGCTATAAATTTAATATAGTGATAGGAGATAGAAAAATGTCTGACGAAATTTTTAGACAACAAAGAAAAAAAGTAACGGCTGAAGAATTAAACGAGGATTTTGGCAATGTCGAAAATCCTCTTGAATCTGTTCAAACAATTCAAGAAGCTGTTGCTAAGGAAACAGGTAGAGAGGTTCCTAGAAATTTAGAAAATGCTCCATTTACCATGAGCGGAAATATTCCACCTGAATTTCGTGCTGTTATGCAAGAGAAGCTTGCAGATCAATCGCAAAAACCACAGCCAAAAAGAGTGCAACAAGATGATAGCTATGATGTTTTTGAAGCTCCTCCTGAAAGACCAAAAAAAACTGCCCCAGTAGCAGATTCAAAAATTAGGGTTCAAGGTAGTGATGCTTTAGAAGGTCTGCTTCAACAACTATCTAGTCAGCATACTTGGGAACAATTTGAATTTCCATCAAAAGGAAAATTCTACTCTAATATCCCGCCAATTATTAACGTTAGGGCGATGACTGGAGAAGAAGAACAAATTCTTGCCACACCAAGATATGTAAAAAGAGGAAAATCAATTGATATGATTTTTGAACGTTGTATTAAAGAAAAGATCAATACTGCTGATCTTTTATCTTCAGATAGAACCCACCTCTTAATTTATCTTCGTGGTATTTCTTATACTCCTGAATATGATGTTGAAATCAAGTGTCCTAATTGTTCAATGAAATTTGCACACGTTATTGACCTAAATGAAATGGAAGTAGAAAATTGCCCTGACAATTTTGGTCCAGAAAATTTAAGCGGTGTGTTGCCAGCAACTGGATTTAATTACAGGTATAGATTGGCTACTGGTCAAGATGAAGTTGAGATAACCAATTATAGAGAAAAGCGAATTCAACAATGGGGTGATCAAAGTGAAGACGATACTTTGCTTTATAGAACCGCATTGCTTCTTGATGAAATCGAAGGAGTTTTTATCAAGAAAGAATTAGCCTTATTGTTGAAAAAATTGCCAATTCAAGATGTTTCTTATTTAAGAAACGAAATCAACACTCCACCATTTGGTGTGGATACCGAACTTCCCATTCTATGTCCTGCATGTACGGAGGAGTTTAAAATTGACTTACCACTTGAAACAAATTTTTTCTTCCCAAGGAAGAAGACAAAAGAGACCCAAGCGTAGAGCTTTGGCAAACGCTCATGGAAGAGCTTTTCTTCTTCCAATATCATATGCACATGAGTAAGCAAGATTGTATGTGTCTTCCTATTCATGAAAGAAAATGGTTAATTCAACGTTTCATAGAACAAAAGAAAAAAGAATCTGAAGCGATAGATAGAGCCAAAAAAGCTAAAAAATAAAAGTTCAAAATATTTTGAACTTTTATTTTTAATTAAATTTTTCAAAATAAGGAATAAGTTGTGGCTATAAAAGAACGCTATCAAAACCCGGCAATAGATGATGAGATCAAGTTAAGATTGTTGACTTACAATAGCAACAATTTATCCGATTTATATTTAATTGAAAAAATTGAAATTTATTTTTTAGATGAAAATGCAATAACAGCAGAGAATCCAGATGGTTTGACTTTAGTTGAAACAATAGATGCTGCTGGTGTCATTCAAGAAGATGTTGGCACATATAGATTAAATGTTTTTGCAGAAGATACAAAATATCGGATAGGACGCTATCGAGATGTTTGGACTGTAAAGGCTTACGAAGATCAACCTTCACATACTATTGTTCAAGTATTTGAAATTTATCCAAATCTTTGGTATTCAAGTCCTATTCCCATAGTTTATAACTTCAGTTTTTCTTTTCAGCCAAATAAATTAAGAAAAGGCTCTAATCAATTTTTAATTATTGAAATCATGCCTAATGTTCCGAGTGCTGGAAATTTAAGACAATACTATGAAAACCTAGCTATTGTTTCGGATCTTAAAATTACTATTGAACAATCTTGCGGTGATTGTATGCCTCAAGAAACTGATTTAAGAATGATTGTAGAAGATGATTCTGTAGATTATAGGGAAAAACGTTTTGGGTATTATCGATTAAACACTGAAGATTTGGATTGCGGTTTATACGATATTTGGTTTAAGTTAGAGTTTGGCGGAAATGTTTACATAAGTGACCGTTTTAAATTGCAAATTTATAATTGAAAGGATTGCCATGAAGTTAGAAGAGGTGGTGAATATTGATCTAAAGCAAGATAAAAAATCTAAAGATTTTTCAATTAAAAATATTAAATGCTGCAATATAAAAGAAGAAAGATTATCTTCAAAAAATTTTATTTTTAAAACTAAATCTTTTCCAATAGTTAATGATTTTATAAATTGTGTAAAATGGAACAATAAGAAAAAAACAATATCTATAAGCATCAATGAAAATTCAAGATTTGAAGTTTACAAATGGATTAAACATATCGAAAATCAAAGTATTGAAAGAAAAAAAAGTGCTTTTGTTGATAATGATATTGTAAAAATTATTTTCAATGATGACTCTGGTAAAAATTTAGCTGAGATTAAGTTTTCAGAGATTGAAATCTTAGATCACAATTGTACATTAAACAAGAAAAATAAAAAAGATAATTCTCTTAAGTACAATATTGAAATATCTTATGAAACAATAAACTTTGTCGATAAAGATGATTTGGATAATTTAGATTGCCCTATTCTTATCACCAATGTCCCAAATTCTGCTTCTGATGAAGAATGGTCATCTGTTTTGGTAAATTGAATAACAATTTGATTAAATAAAAAAAATAGACCACAATATGTGGTCTATTTTTTTTATTGTTTAGTCCAATGCATTATGGCTTAAGTGTTGGAACACTTGTGCTTGGTGCAGGAGGTTGCTTGGCAAGAGGTGCTACAGGAGGATTTGCCTCTTGTGGCGTTGGTGTTGGCTTCTTGACAGTTGTTGTGGTAGTTGTCGTGGTGGTTGCCACAACTGGCTCACAAACGACTTGTGTGGTTGTACAACATGGCTTAGATGAAACAACCTTTGTTGGTTGAACATACTGATATGTTGCCGAAGTTGTTTGCGTGTATTTGCCATCTTCGCAAGTTGTTTGTTGGTTGTAAGCAACAACCTCAACTTGAGGACGACGATTGAAAAGTTTGCCGTTAAATAGACGTGGCAAACCGAAAGACTTCGTGCCACATTGACGACCCGTGGCGCATTCGGCATTAGCCTTTGTGCCAACAAGACAAGCAAAAGCTACAGTAGATAGAATCAAAATTTTCTTCATATTATTCTCCATATGGAATTGTGATATCGACATCCTTATTGTTGTCGAGCTTTTCTTATTATAGATGAAATAATCTAAAAATCAAGTCTTTTTTCAATAATTTGACATCACTTATCTTTTGGTGATGGAATATAATCTTTTGGAAAATCTTTTTGTTTTCCATTTCTATCAATTATTGGAATTTGATTAGCTAAAGAAACAACATTTCCAAAAATAGGAAGTTCATTATCTGTTGAGAAGTATAAATCTCCTCTTCCCGGTTTAATTGTATTCAAAAATTTCTTAAATTCATTGCCCGTAATTTCATTATTTTGATCTGGATCAATTTTTTTATTCTTTTCTGCCAAAGACATAAAAAGGCTTTCCATAATTGGTCCTTCAACATTTGTATAACTAGGTTTATTTGCAGGAGAAGTAGCCAAAATATTGAATATATATTTTTGATCTTCTGTCAAAGTTGAAATACTAGGTAATTTAGCGGCTGCATAACAACTTAATTGCCACCACAAAACCTTTTGCTTATTCTCTGCTGATGCTTCAGCCAGTGCTTTCATTACTTCAGATCTTTGACCAAGATTGTGTAGCTCACCGTCATCTCGTCCATGACCAATAGTAAAAAGTATTAATGTGTCACCTTGAATTGCGTTTATTTTCATTTGTTTACTAACAAAATCTTTTAATGACTCCGTATTGTCGTATTCCCAAACAACCATTTTTAGTTTTTGAGTTTTATCAATAAAGTGATTTCCCACATCTTTAATATCTAAACCATTTCCAGATGCCTTTTTCACAGCTTCAATTGCCAATTTAGCATCATCATCCGCTATTTTTTCTCTTGAATGCTTCAATATTAATATGCGTATATTTATTGAGTCATTTTTAATTGTACATAGATAATTTAAATCTCTTTCATCATACTCAGATATGTTTTTGTTTATGATTTCAACATGATTTATTTTTGTAAAAAAACTTAATGTAAAAATAAACATAAGTGTCAATGTCGTAAAAATGAATATGTTTTTCATAATTTATATATGATTTTAAACGATGGAATTATATAGAATCACATCATCCGCATAAAAATTAGAAACTCTTGTAATTTGATCATCTGTTAGAGTTGGTTTTTTATGCTTCCCTTCATTTACATATGGAAGAGGATATTCTAGTCCTGCATCAAAACACAACTTTTTAAGTTGATCAGGGAATCTATAAAGTTGAGTGTTATTTGTAACCAAGCAAGATTGGGTCAAAAAGTGAGTGTTTTTACGTAATCTTATCAAGCTTTTTTCGATTACAGTTTCTTCATCATTTTCTAAAACTTTAAGAGTTTTTTCAACATCAAGTTTTAAATAGGCAACAGTGGAGATGAATCGAGCAATTGGTTCTCTAACAGCCAATAAAACTGGGAGGTCTGGTTTATTTGTTCTTGTGCAAATGTTTTGCCAAAAAGAGACTGAGTCTAATTTATCATTCCTAAACATTTTTTGAAATGATTCAGGTAGAGCATTTTTAAATTCTGGAGAGAATTTTGACCATGTTTCATCATATTCATATAAGGCTTTTTGTAATTTATCTGGATAGTGCTTATTTACAATAGCACACGCCAAGGAGGATGATCCTACCTTGGCGTTAAAGGCTATGCAGCATGTTGGTAATACGAAATATTGCATAACATGTTATAGTAATTTTGTGCTAAATTTATTAAACAACTGGAGCTGGTTCAACAACTGGAGCTGGTTCAACAACTGGAGCTGGTTCAACAACTGGAGCTGGTTCAACAACTGGAGCTGGTTCAACAACTGGAGCTGGTTCAACAACTGGTGCTGGTTCAACAACTGGTGCTGGTTCAACAACTGGAGCTGGTTCAACAACTGGAGCTGGAGTCAAGCCTTCAACTTCAATTTCCAATTTAGGATATTGTTTTTGAAGACGAGCAATAGATTTTTCTAATCCGCCTAATGAATCAATTGTTTCTATTGACCATATTGAAAAAACACTTCCATCTTCTTTGTAAACTGTGACTCTTTTGTCGTCTTGTTTAATTTTTACCTTCATTTTAGGACTCCTTGTAATTATATGCTTGCCATTCTCTTCCACAGAATCAAACCCATAATGTTTATACCATTTTAATAATCTTTCTAAATTCATTCCTACAAAAAAAGTATTGTTTTTTGTTAGAGATGGACCTACCATTGTTGGAATAGCCACGCCTATTATTGTAACGTTGTGTCTATCTGCTAAATCACATAAAAATTTACCTGTTCTATTTGCTTCAAATGGATTGAATGAAATGAATTTTTGAATTTTCAAAATATCTGGTTCTATTTTTTTACATCGTATTAAAACTTCTCCATGTTTTCTGTGATGCCCACATGGAGAAGTGTTTTCTTCAAATTCTTTCCAAAAATGATCAATCATAATCCCCATCAATAAACAATCCACTTGGTGATTTGACAACAACAAAGTCTACATCTCTCTTCTTGGCTCCACTAATTGTAAAACCTGTAAGAATTCCATCAGTAATTTCTTTATAAATTCCAAATGCTTTTCCAGCACATAGAATTGTTAGTTTTTCTGGAACGTCTCTAACGCTTACTGGAAGATCAATTGTGATTTCATTGTTATCCATATAAATAGTGCCATGGAAAACAACATGTGGATCAAGCAAAGATGCATATTGATTGCGATTGTTGCCCGGACCTCTTACTGGACCAGCAGCACCGTGACCTACGCCTGTTACAGAAGTTGCACTCATTTTATCTCCTTTAAATAATTTTAAAATACAATCTCGAACTTAAATTGTAATAAGTTCTTGATTTATATATTGATATTAGGCAGACAAAATCGAATTGAAATCTTTTTTTTCTGCCTAATCGTATACCTTTTTTTATTTAAGAGCAATTAATTTTCTCTTTAATATTTTTTAAATTCGGTGTAAAAGTTTCACTTTTGATAAAGTCTATTAGATCTAAAACGGTTTTCTTTTCTTGATCAATACTAAAGTCGCTATCTCTTATTTCTTTTATGTTAAACTCATCTTCAAGAACAAAAAACAATTCAATTTTATCTAATGAATCAAATCCAAAATCACTATTCAGCACCATTCGATCATTTATTTCATCGGAATTAAATCCTGAAGCTTCTGCTAGGATATCATAAATTCTTTTTTTGATTGTAATCGAATTCATTTTTTTGCCTTTTTGAAGACTTTGTTTTTTTGGACTTAGACTAAATCCAATAAACGATGTTACATAGTTTTTTAAAAATGTCAAGAAATAGATTCGGCATTTCCGTGATTGATTTTATATTTAAAATTTTTTCATATATAATTGTTGTATGTAAAATATTAGGGGTTTTAGAGTTATGAAAAAATTTTTACCAATAAATCTTATTGTTTTGCTTTTTTCAAATTTTGTTTTTTTGCAAAATTCTCAATCTTTTGAGGAAACAAAGTCTGCAAACTTTTCTATATCAATCAACAATGACGCAAATGATCGTTCGATTGTCGGTACTATAAATTTAAATTTTGAAAACAATCAAAATATTGATGACATAGCAAATTCTATTAATACTGAGAATTCTCAAATATTAATTTGGTACTGTGGGATGGATGGGCTTTTAAAAAATAAAGTTTCTATAAATGGAAGGTTTTATGTAAAAGATAAAACTTTTTCTATAGATTTTTACAAACCAATGACATCTGGACCAAGATCAATAGGACTAAGACCCGAAGGAGTTTACAAATTAGAATTTGATTTTGATAAAGACTCTAATTACGAAACAATTAAAACATTTCATGTGCTTTTTGGAGACATTGATGGAAGCGGATTTGTTGATCAAAATGATATAACCGAAATAAGAAAACTTTTTGGAAATAAAGGGTTTCATATTTCTGGAGATTTAAATCAAAATGGGATAGTTGACATTTTGGACGAAGATCTTGTTTTTAAATCACTTGGAAAATCAATAAAAACTGATGCCGAGAATTATATCATTAATTTTTTGCCACCTTCTATTTGGACTGGTGCTGTTAATTTAAACATATCAAATCCACCAGAAATTAAAGCGCTAAAGCTTTTCATTGAACACAGACAGGTGACTGATTTTTTTAATAATAGTAATTATAAATTTCTATCTCAATCAGCGAGAGATGCAAGCAACTTAGAAGCTTATGTATTAGGATATGACAAATTGGGAAATCAATTAGGAAAATCTAAATCTGCGTACATCTCTTTATCCAATAGAAAAAAGATACCTGAGAGAAATGTTGACAATTTCTTTTGGAGATCGCCTTACACGGGAAAGGGTCAGCCAAACGACGAATCTCTTTATCCTAAATTTAATATTTCAAATAAAATTTCAGGACGAATGAGAATGTCGATGAACCAAAAAGCCACTTTAGCTCCGGGTTTAAAAATATTGATTGACGATAAACCAATTAAAATTATAGATCCTCCAAGTTATCCAAATCCAAATATTCCTTGGTCTGCTGGACATGAGAATTATTTTTATCCTTGGCCATATGAGGGTGGTGATGTTGATACGTTTGCATATCCAAATGGAATTCATTCAATAACCATCAAAGAATATGACTCAAATTATGATAATCCAAACCTTTTTTACCAACAAAAAAAATATATTATGAATTTTGATAACGATCATAGTCCTATGTCCTTGGTGTCAAAGCAACAAGAATATGTTATTTCAGTAGGCGAAACAATAGATGTTAGTAACGATATGACTCTTGAATTCACGGACGGAGTTAATTCTCAGTCAGTGCCTGTAAGTCTCGCATACAAACGAGGAGACTCTCAATCGGTTTCGATCTCTAATTCAGAGATAACAGGAACAAGACGTGGAGTTGTAGAGCTACAGGCTTTTTTTCAAAATCGTTTTTATGCCACAATAAGAATTCGTGTTGGAGTTGATGGTTTCCCTCATTTTGGAATTGGTGGTGAAATTAGACATGATTACGAAAAAGACAAATCTATTATTCCAAGATCTTTGTTTGGTTCCTACGACATATTCAAAGACAATGTATATGTCGCAGAGTATAAAAATGCTGGATTTAATGCTTATGAAACTGGGATATTTTCAAATCCTTGGTATTGGCGTGCTGCTGTTGGCTCAAACGATTTAATTCTTGTGTCTTACAATAAAGAACAAGACAAAGTCATAGACAATATAATTCAAAATTCCAAAAATTCAGGACTGCATGTCATTGCAACTGGTGATGAATTTGCGCGTTATGGACAATATGTTTGGGCATATAGCTACGACTACCTGCCTTGGGCTGTTCCATCTTTCATGCATGCGTTTCAAAAAATGCATGATTCAAAAAGATTCATAGCTGTTGAAATGGTTGACGAAACAGTCATGATGGGATCAAACGCGCCAAATCTTGATTATGCTAGAATTATTTCAAAAGGCGTAGAATCTCCTTGGGAAAATAATATTCGAAACGATAAATTTAATTACAGATACCTAAATGGAAATCCAATCGAACCTTCCGTTGTTGAAAAACTTCATAAATCAGTCTCAAACTTTTCAGTTCCAATGGGATGGCCACTTTTTTCGCTTGTAGGCGGCGATAGAGCTTATAACTGGGGTCCATTTGGAGAAGATCTAAAGCCATACCCAGAGTGGAATAAGGCTTCTGATTATCATTCTTGGCAATTGACTTTATCTAGTGGATGGATTCACCACCCAACGACAGGAGACCTGCTTTCTTACTTGAAATATTTAAATTTTGGAGTGCTTGACAGACAACTTTCAGGAGTTGATCCAAATTATCCATTAATGGTAGATTGGTCGGCTGATGCAAATAATTATATAAAAAATACATCTGGAATAAATCAAGTTCAAGGAATTGACGAATCTGTATCTGACATGGCTCCAATTTACGACCCTTCAATGGTGGAATTGGAAATATCACACTTAATCGCCAGAGGTGCATCTGGACTAAGAGGCTATCATTGGTCAACTGATGATCACAAAACCAAAGCTTTAAATACCCCGATTGGATCAATTGTATCTGACACTGGAGCAGATCCGTTTTTTGCAAATGTACGTGGCTGGAAATCTGCAAGCATTATCAATAATCTTATTGCAGAATTTGAACCATATTTGCTTCAGCCTTATGCTTCAATAGTAAATCCAAAATCGTCACAAATCGTAGCTGGTGCTCGTCAAGGAGATGTTAGATCAATCTATTGGACTGTAAGCTTTGAAGATAGCCCAGTGAGTGTTACGCTCGATTTATCACAGTATTCAAATGAAAATGGATCAGTCGAACTTGTTTCTCTTTGGCAAGGTCAAGTAACAAGAGAAATTATAAATGAAGGTTCTTTAAAAACCCTAAATTTAAAATACAAGCCAACTGAAACAAAAATTATAGTTTTTAAATAAAATTAATCAATGGGGCTGTTTGCGATATTAAAACAATTTTGATATTGCTTCTCCCCAAACCTCTAGTTCGCCCACAGTCATTTGAAATTCTTTTTGATTAAATTTTGTTTTGTGTAACTTTTCCATTGTTTGATCATATTGATCATGAAAGTAATTTTCTTTTTGTTTTCCTTCAATTGCTTTTAAAACAGCATCATATGGCTTTTCTTTTGCAATGAAATGCCAATAACTTAAAATTGAAGGACCGCCTTTTTCTTTTGCGGCTAATGCAATTTTTAACGCACCTTTTTTTCTTATTTCAAAAAACTCTTTATTGGTTAAATGTTTTTCTTCTTCGGTTATTAATCCCGATAAAAACAATAAATCATCATTCATTATTCCCGCTTTCTAAAAAGTACAAACTTGTACGATTTTTGCTTCACACACAAATTGGATATAGTTCAGCCTACTTATATTTATAAACATTTCTCATGATTATTCGCCAACTTTCTTGAATAGATCAATAATTTTGTCTAAATTTTCAAAAACGATATCATTTGGCGACATGGGAGAGAACCAAGTTTCTAAAGCATCTTCATTCGCAGGGGAATTAGCTTTTCTGGTTGAAAATAGCTGCAAGCCATATCCATCAGCAGCTAGTTTTCCAGAAACAGATCTTAAATCTTTAAAAGATTTTTTCAATAAGTTGTAATCGTCTTCATTTAAATCTATTTCAACCCACTGGATGTTTGTATCTTCTAATGTCCCATAGGTGTGAAATCGAAAAAAAAGAGACACAATCAATTCTTCTTTTAAGAATCTTTTTTTTGTTTGAAGGTGAACCCAGTTTTGGCAATCGTGTCTTTCAAGAAGTTTTACAATTTTCTTAATATATTTATATTCATTCATTTTTTCATTATATCATAAATTATTGTAAAATCAAAGAAAGAAATATTCATCTGGCAAAAGCATAAGTTCATTAATGTTAATCACAGTCCACTCCCTGTAATTCATTTTATATTCTGTCTTAGAAAAAAGATTCTCTTTATCATGAAAAAAAGCTAAAGCAGGTCGTCTATCTTTTTTCCAAATCAACAACGGTTCTTTATCTATTTTTTTTGCATCATTTGAAACTTGAGTAATGAATGTGTCAATCTCTTTGTTTCCTCCATCAAATATAGAATTTAAATCAATTTGATTATATCCAGATTTTGATTCAATTGAAAATTTAAAAGTCGGAGGACAAGTCAAGTCTGATGTAAACACCAATCCTGCTATTGCAGAAAGTTTAACATTTTGTCCAGATCTATTTCCAGATCCAATAGATCTAGAGAATTCTCCCCATGTTGGGTTCTTTGATAAAATCTCGGCAAATCGTATATTGAACAAATTTACAAGCCATCGTTCGCCTCTTTTGCCCTTGCTCCCTGAATTAATTTTCTTTTTCTTTTTTTCTACATTCATAATATCATCAAAAATAAAATCATCAACATCCATTGTTCACCTAATTTTTTAAAATTTGTAAAGTGCCTTCTAAATCACATTGAGTTTGTTCTAATGATTCCAGAAGCTGGCTATATTCCGCAACGCCAATAGAGCCTTCCATAGACAAATTATCAGCCAAAGTATTAATACTTTCTGTCAATTGAATAATTTTTTTACAAAAAATTTCATGATCAGTTTTGTTTCCATATTGACCATAATTAGGAACGTCTCTATCATACTCGTCTTCATATTCGTATATGATAGAATTTGATTTTTGTGAATTGTTTTTTATTTTTTTAATCAATTCATCTTTTTCATTTAACCCAGTTATTAAAGAGTGAGATTGTTTTTTTTCTTTAATTGATTTAAATTCTTTCTTAACATGTTTCTTTTCTCTATTTTTAATATTAACATTAAACTTAAAAAAATTGTTTGGTGTTACTACTGGATTTTGTTTGTCTATTTCAAAATACCAAATTTGATGACATGGCAATTCTATAATTTTTTCTTTAAGTGTATAATTTCTTATAAATTCATTTCCGATTGTTGCTTTATACCAAATTTCAGGTGATGAGAAAAAGAAAATTTGACCTAAAATTTCTCTTAAATCTGCAAGCCACAATGGTCTTTTGCTATTTCGGAAAAGAAATAAAGATTTTTTATCTTCGGCAATCTTTTCGCCCAACGCTACAGCCATAGCTCCAGAAGAAATGTATGAATATATTTCTTTAATGCCATTTAGTCTGGATGAGACATGATCAGGGATTCCGTTTATAAAAATATTGTTTTCATCCGATCCATGTTCATAAATTCTTAGAAGATATTCTGAGTCTGTGTCAGATAATGTTTCGTATTCGTGTTTAAGAAATTCTGCTTCATCTAAATTGCCATTATGAACAAGTCCAATACTTTTATCAAGGCTTGTAAAAGGATGGTTGTTTGTGTTTTGAATTGCATCGCCACCAGCATTGCTAGTTGCACGAGCGTGCAATAACAACATATCTGAGTTCACATCCTGCAAGTTTTTCCAGAAATCAGTGCTTACAAATTTGCTTGATTGAATTGGCTCTTTGTGATAAATAATTCTATTTTGTTCATCTGATTCTGTTCCCCAAACACCAGATGCATCCACACCTCTGATTTCTAAGAAATCAAATATATTGGTAATCAAATCATATGACAGATCTTGATTTTTAGATCGACCGATATAGCCAGCTATGCCACAAATATCACACCTTCTTTCTTTTAGTTTATTATATTGAAAAAAATCAAATAAAACAATGTAAATAATATTATAATGTAAAGGAAAATCTATATGTTGGAAAAAAGTTTTTTAAAGTGGGCTTTGTTGAAAGAAGAAAGTGATTTTATAGATCCATTTACAAAAATGGATCAAAAGAAAAATGATGTGGTCTATTTTGGAATACACGATATCTACAAATATTACAAAGAAAATTCAGTTTTGCCTAAGTTAACAATGTCTCAAATAGATCAAAAAATGGGAATTGTTACAAGTGTTGACCCAATTGATCAAATTGTAATTGTTTCGGTAGAGAAACCACCTCATTTATATGGATATAGAAAACTTGAGAATGATAAAGAAAAAAGCAAGAGATTCATGAATGATGACAAAAAATATGAAGTAAGAATTTCAATTTCTAATTTGCAAAACATTAGTCATCTAGTAGAAAATTCAAATGAGAATATTTGGCTTGTTGTAGATGGCGGAACAAAATATCAAAAAAATCTAATTCGAGAAATAAGAAAAAGAGAATTTAATAAAAGCCGAGAACAAGAAGATTTTGATTTGTCTGATGATTTTGATGATGAAATTGAATTATCGCATTTCAATCCAACAATCAAAAGCAAAAGCAATCATTGGAAAAGATACAATGAAACACAAATTTATAAAAAATATTAAGCCATAGGTGGCAAGGTATTTTGTTCTATGCCACCAATTGCACCTGATGCTTGTGGTTGCTCTGGTGGAGTTTCTGTTGATTGAAAATCTTGTGGCATAATATTTGTTCCACCCATATTCTGTGGTGGTGCTTCTAAACTATTGACTTTAACTTTAAGTTTTCCACTCAAATTTTGTAAAGATTGAGCAACAGCAGGGATTACTTGCTTCAAATCTCCTCTATCTTCAATAGTTTTTTGAATAGCTACAGCAGATCTTTGCAATTCTTTGAGAATCACTTGATGTTTTGCGTCCCATTGACCGTGCAAAACTCGTCTAATCTGATTTACGATTTCTTCACTTTTTTTAGAAATATATCTTGTTCCTAAATTTTCCATATCACCTTGAAGATCTTGAATGCCCGTTAAGATATCTCCAATTTTATTTCCCAAATAACTCTTGTCTTCATTTATCAAAAAATCTTTAAAGTTTTCCATTTTAATCACCTGTTTCTATTGTTTTTTTATCAATATTGTATTTTAAAGATGCCTTAATTAAACCGTCAAATAAAGGAGATGGAAACCCTATTTTACTTTTAAATTCAGGATGTGCCTGAGTTCCAACAAAAAATGGATGGTGTTTTCGATTTAATTCCACAATCTCTACAAGACCACTTTCTGGATTTTTACCTGAAACAACAAGACCTTTTTCAAAGTATAGATTTAAATAATCTGCATTTACTTCATATCTATGCCTATGTCTTTCACTAATAATCTTTTTCTTATATAAATCTCTAGCAAGAGAATCCTTTTCTATTTCGCAATCATATGCTCCAAGTCGCATATTTGCAGATTTCTTATTCAGATTCTCTTGACCTTCTACAAAGTGAATAACAGGGTGAGCTGTTTTCTTGTCAAACTCAAGACTGCTAGCGCCTTCTAAGCCACAAACATTTCTTGAAAACTCAATTACAGCACATTGAAGACCTAAACATATTCCTAAAAATGGAATTTTATTTTCTCTTACATAATTAATTGCTTTGATTTTTCCCTCAACTCCACGATTGTCAAAACCACCGGGAACAATAATTCCATCTAAATTCTTAAAATAATTCACTTCATTGCAAAATTCTTTGCTTTCTAAATCTTCTGCATTTATCCAACGAATCTTAACTTTTATGTGATTTGACATTCCAGCATGGACTAAAGCTTCTTTGAGAGAGATATAAGCTTCGTCGCAGTTGTCGTATTTTCCAAAAACTCCAATTTCAATTTCGTTTAATTGATTGGAGATATATTTTTCAACCATATCACGATATTTGTGAATGCGACACGAACTACGATTTAATCTAAATAAATCAACAAAAAGATCATCAACATGACGATTGTAAAATTCAATTGGAACTTGATAAATTGATTCAACATCAGGTGCTTCAAAAATGCACTCTCTTTTAACATTAGTCAACATAGACACTTTTTCTAAAAGCTTTTCAGGCACAGCTCGATCTACTCTACAAAAAATAGCATCTGGTTGCAAACCATGTCTTTGCAAATCTTTAACACTGTTTTGCAAAGGCTTGGTTTTAAATTCTTTAATTGTGTTAACCCATAGAATTGGTGCAACCATGGCAATCAAAACATCATCTTTAAATTTTTGTTTAAATTGTCTAACAGCTTCAAAAAATGCAAAACTTTCATTATCTCCAACAGTTCCACCAATTTCCACAATGACAACATCTTTATCTTTTCCAAGATCAATAAGACGCTGCTGAATTAAGTCTGTCATATGCGGGACAAGTTGTACTGTTGCGCCTAAATACTTTCCATCTTCTTGTTCATCCATTAGCTGCTTGTATAACGTTCCTGATGTGCATATGTTCATTTTGCCAACATTTATGCCCATGATTCTTTCGGCATGTCCCAGATCTAAATCTGCCTCTGTACCATCGTCGCACAAGAAACATTCCCCGTGTTCTCGTGGAGCTAAAATACCTGCATTAATATTTAAATAAGGATCAAATTTTATGTAAGTGCAATCATGACCTCTTTGTCTCAAAAGCAAGCCAATGCTTGATGCGGCAACACCTTTTCCAGTACCACTAATTACGCCACCAACAACAATCAAGTATTTAGCCATATTAAAATCCTTATCTACATATTAGAGTCAATTCAATTCAATAAATTGATTTGAATTATTTATTTCGGCTTGGTCTAATTGGGTTCACAAGGATACTAAGCCAAAAAATTGCAAAATATGTTTTATAATTAATTGGTATCTGGGTATTAAACAATAAATTCAAAGAAGATATCGTTACGATTGGACATATTAATATAATTAAAAACAAGAAAGCAAATAGAAACGCTATTGTGTATTTTTCCATGACTTTATTCCTTGTGACTTGAATCCCAAAAAATATGGGTTTTCATGCATAAATTATACATGAAAACCCATTGAATTTCAATTAAAATATTTTATCCTTCACAAGATGCGCAAGATAGAATATTTCGACTAAATGCTTGTGCTGCATTCACTGAGATTTGGTAATACAAAGATTTCACTCCAAGTTTCCAAGCTTCAATAATTAATGCGTTAACATCTTTTGTTGGAATAGATGGATGAATCATAAGATTTAAAGATTGACCTTGATCAATATATTTTTGACGTTGTGCCGCTTGAATGATGACTTCTTTGGGTGAAATTTCGGCAAAAGTCTTGAAGACATTTTTTTCATTCTCTGATAAGAATTCTAAGTGTTGAACACTTCCACCATGCTTGAGAATATCTGTCCAAACTTCATCCGTGTTCAAACCTTTTTCTTCAAGTAATTTTATAAGGTAGCGATTCTTGATCGTAAATTTACCCTTTTGTAAATCCTTAATGAAAATATTTGTTCGCTCAGGTTCAATGCCTTCTGACGCTTGTCCGAGGATAAAAGCGCTGTTGTGAGAATGCACCCCATTACTCAATACGTAATAATGAACATCTGGAACTTCCATATCCATCGTAGGAAGAGTACCAACATATTTTTTATCTACGACTGTTAAATTGTTATTGGAAACAAAACCAACTTCAATATCATCAACGCTCACCCAATCATTATTGACGTTTTTTAGTTTATGATTGCCCGTAAACTTGTAAGCACATTCATCTGAAAATTCGATTTGAAATGTTGGTTCAAATCCATTGAAATAAAAACGCGAGCACTCCTTAATTCCATCAGCAGTAGATATTTTTACTGCTGGATTTAAATTGAACCATTGTTTTTCAGTTTTTTTGATTTTTTTCACAATTGGCATTGATAGTTTCCTTTAGAATGTTTAGTTTCTGTTCTCGTTTATCTCGAACTCTTACATCATTACTATGAATAACAATGTAATTGTATCCTTTTGATTCTGCTAATTCTTTTTTTTGTAAATCATTTTCCCTTGCCTGTTGATAAGTTTTTCCGAATGGATTTTGCCACTCTAATTGTCCTTCTTCAGGATGCCATGCTGATCCATTAAATTCCATGATCGTATTGGACATTTCATCGTAGCAATCATAACAAAAATAACTTAGAGTTTCAAGATTTACAATCTTCAATTCTTCGGATTTTGATCCATATTTTAATTTTCTATTGAGCATTGTTTCCAACATTTTAAAAAATTGGTTCGATTCTTTAGAAACTGGACCTTTAGATAGTTTTTTGGTTTTAATTACAGTTTTATGTTTCAACACCAAGCTGTAATTATTTGATATTTCATCAAAAGTTTTATTTTTATTTTCTGTATACACTTTTAGAGCAACATTTTCTCCATATTCTTTTTTGATTGCGCAAAATAATGGAGAACACATCATTTTTCTTTTTTCATATTCTTCTTTTCCTTTTTTTTCACCATGTTTTTTGATGTGAAAAATCAAAGAAGAAGTATCTTTTTTTTCATTAATTTCATGATATTTTTTCAGCCCCTCTTCAGGTCCATATTTTTCCAGCAAGACAGGCAAAGTAGATGCACATCTTTTTTTTTGTACTTCGTTATATTTTTTTAAACCTTCATCTTCACCATATTTTTCTTTATAAGATTTTAAAGAATTTGAATATGATTTTTTAGATTGATATTCATCATATAAATTTTTTCCCTCTTCGCCATATCGTTCAATAAATTTTTCAAGGCTGCAACTTTTTGATTGTAGATATTTATTCCAATGAAATTCCCATTCATCACCATGTTTTTCCATATACTTTTCTTTGGTGTGTGATGATTTTTTTCTAAAATCGTCAAATCTTTCTCTGCCTTCTTTTTCTCCATATTTAAAAATTAAATTTTCTAATGTTATAGTTGTTTTTTTCTTTAATTCTTCTATTTTTATAACGGCTTCATTATAGGAGATGTTATGTTTTTTCATAACATCTCCTACTAAATAAGGATTATGTCTTTTCATAAAATATCATTTTCAGCAATATCACAAGCCATAATTGTAATATTTTTGCCGCTCCTTGTAACTGTAATCATTTCGTCATGTTGATATTTAACCAAATTTCCATTATCAAATTCAACTTCTATTGACATTATTTCTTGCAAATCAAGTCCGCCTCGTTTTGTAAATTCGTAATAATCTATATTATTTAGATTATCATCTTTAAATTTTGTATCGGGGGTAGTGCAAGATTTTGTAGGGGCTATAGCCATCAAAGTAGTATTTCTACGACCATATCCCTTGCAAACTTCCGGTTCGCCATATTCCTCAGCCATCTTTTGTGAAGCCTTGTATGAGGCTTCTTGAATTGTTTTGGCTACAGCTATATTTGCAAATTTTGCTTCCATGCTTTCCCATGGAATCATTTTGCTTTGCAAATAGCTATGCCATCCAAGCCAGCCAATTCCCAAAGCTCTATGTCGTTCTGCAAAATTAACAGTCCGTTCCATAAATTCTATTTTTTTAGCTTTTTCTATAAACTCAGTCATAACTGCATCAAGAAAATAAGCCATCAACTCAACAGCATCTGTGTCTTTCCAATCATCGTAATACAAAATATTCATGCTCGACAAATCACAAACAAAAGATTCGTCAATCTTATTTGGCAAAAATATTTCTGTGCAATTATGAGTAATAAAACCATTGCAAACCCAAAGATGTTCCTCAGAGTCAACAGTGCAACAATAAACATCTTCTTTGCCAACATGTTCAATTGATGCAATTTTATAAAACTTTTTAGTGTTATCTCTATAGACACGATCTTCAATATGAATTCCTTTTCTGCTTAAAAATCCAGTGTTTTTCTCAATGGATAAAGCATCATTTTTATTGCCAACGATCAATCTATAGCAATCTTTTGAAGTATATGTTTTATTATCTGGGAATGTATGCTCGCCTCCTTCTCTTAAGATTCGCAAAGAAGTTTGTAATCCCAGATTTGCAAATAAAATTTGTATTTCGAGCAAGAAATCTTTGTCTATACTTGCAAGAGATAGTTGAATTGGTTCTCCTTGTGACTTGGAAACATGCACAGTTCCGTCTGCGTACAATAAACCTCTAATATATTGCCATTGAGTTTTTTCGTTAGCTTCCCAAATCCAATCAGGCACATAGCCTTTTTCAAAGTTTAGAGCTTTTTTCAAAGTTTTGGAAGCCAACCTTTTTTTGCGAACGCCGTTTAATGTTCTAAATCCTTCATGAAATATAGCAGGTTCTCTTTTACGCAAGGCTTGAGTATTTCCAGCTTGGTTTTTAATAATATAAGAATCACATTTATATTTGAAATGAATTTCATCAAAAGATGTTTTAATTTCATCTTCTAAATCAAAATCATTTTCCCATATTTCTAACATGATTATATCTTTATATTGAGTTCCATCAGCTTGATACAATCCAAGTAAAAATGCTTCTTTTGGCATATCGATATCTCCAAACAAACCTTTACGGGTTTGAATAGCTACCCTGTCGCCAATTTTCAAATCAGAGCAACTTTTTATTACTTCAAATTCTCGATGAAAATTATCATATTCCGAAGTTAGCAATTTGTGATAAGCGGTTATTGTGTGCGACATACCATTTTCAAGCGTCACTTTGTAAACGTCTGCATCTTTTTCCACAAGATTCATACTCGATGCAGAAACTTTTTTTTCGTTATCAAAGAGTTGCAGTTCTCCTCCTTCTTCATGCAATTCTTTTGCGGTTTTTAAACCCCTGTCAGACACAACCCTTTGATCTCCTGTTACGCAAAGATTAGATTGATTGATTTTCATGCCCTTATCTTTATAGCAATCAGGTGCATTATTGTTTGCATTGTCAATAAAAACAATATATGGAAAACCAATGCTAGATCTTGATTCTAAAACCTTTGCCCATACTTTTCTTTTATCAGAATCACCTGCAATCATTTCTTCCATCCAGTAATCCGGAACTGTGACTCCATAAGATAAATCTTGAATTGATGCTCCTTCGCTTCTGATTTGAAGGAATTCCATAATGTCTAAGTGGTCAATTGGAAGGTATGCCGCAAAGTTTCCTCTTCGAGTTTTGCCTTGAGATACAACATTAATTAAATTGTCAAAGGCTTGCATGAAGTGAACAGCTCCAGAGCTTTCTCCATTGTCTCTGATACGTGAACCACGTGGTCTCAAGTTACCGAAATATCCAGATGTTCCTCCACCATGTTTTGTCATCATGCATACTTCTGACCAAGTGAATGCAATTGACTCCATCGTATCATCAATGTAACTTCCAAAACAAGAAATGGGCAAACCTCTGTCATTTCCAAAATTGGTCCAAATAGGAGTGCTTAATGAATACCAACCTTTTTTAATATTTTCTTTAAATCTTTGTGCAAATCCCGGTTTGTTTAACAATCTCTCTGCTTCATTGCAAATAATGTCAACTCTTTCATCTACCGTTTGTGATACCAAATAATCTCTATCCAAAAACTGTTGTGATAGTTCATTCAACCAAATATAATCGCTCATTAATATTCCTTTTTTGTACTTGTTTTCAATTCATTGTGAGAAAGAACTACGAATATTATAACAAATAATATTCGTAGTTCAATTTTTATATTTTAATATTTTTGTTTAATCAAAACAGGTCGTCTGCTTGAATTGATTTAGATTTCTTGCTATATGTTACTGGTTTTTTATGAAAGAAGTCTGTATTTACTTCTGCATGAATTTCATCATTGAACCAGCTTAATTGAGTCAACATTTCTTTATCTACATCAAACACTTTTTTTCCGCCTATCATTTCTAGGCTTTCATTAAATCTTTGTTTGACAAATTCTTTTACAACATCTTTTGGCAAGAATGATAGTTCTCCGCCTTCAAAGATCCAATCAATAATATTGCACTCTGACTCATAAGCCTTTTTGCAAGCTCTATAAAGTTTTGTGTAAAATTCTTCATTGAACCATTCAGGAAATTCACTTTGTATTTGCTTGATTAAATAAACGCCTAATAAAGCGTGAATTTGTTCTTCTTTTTGAGTTGCTTGTACAACATTGTCAATGTCCTTCAAACAATTCTTGTACTTGTTAAAAGATTTGATAACTACAAATTGAGAAAACAAACTTACGTTTTCAATAAAAATTGAAAACAAAGTTAGTGTCAATGTGTAGGTTTGATTGCTGTTATCTGCTGCACCTTTTAAATATTTTGTCAAGTAGTCTACACGACCTTGAATAATTGGGTTTTGCAATAATTGGTCAAACTGTTCGTTTAAACCTAGAACTTGAAGCAAGTGAGAATATGCATCAGCATGTCTTACTTCACTTTCGCCAAATGTAACACCAACTTGTTCAAATTCTGCTTTTGGAAATCGATCTCCCAGTCTTGTCCAAAACTTTTTCACAGAGACTTCTATCTGGGAAATAGCAAGCATAGCATTAGTGAGAGCTTTTCTTTCTACATCATTTAGTTTAACCGTATAATCATGAATATCGCTCATGAAATTCCATTCACCTACAAGCCAATAGCTGTGATTTATTGCGTCTTTATACTCTGAAACTTCAGGGTATTCAAATGGCTTGAACGCAACTCTTTTGTCAAATATGCTCATGTTTTTCTTCCTTTAATCTTTTTTGGTGAATGTAGATAACCATATCAATTGCAATTTTTACAACTGATTTTTGATTTTTTGTTAATAGGATTTTTAATCCTATAAAAGAAGCTCACTTACGTCTTTATATTTTTTCAATGTGAGCGTTTCGCATCCATCAAGAAGATTCATTAATACATCATTGTGTGTTGTCACAAAGACTTGTCTCTCTTTAGCAAGTTCAAAAATCATGTTATAGACATATGGCACACCCGCTCTATCAATTCCTCCTCCAGTTATTTCATCAAGAAAAACTAGGCTTGGACAACATCCAGAATTAAGCATCATCACATATGCAAATGATTGAGAAACAGCCAAATTTACTCTTCTCATTTCGCCATTAGACATATTGTGATAAAATGCTGGGTTTCCATTGCGAGTTATTGTTTCTTCTAATTTGTTATCAAATTTAAGTTCAATTAATCCATCTATTAATATTTGAAGCCAATAGCTAATTCTGTCATTTAGTGCTGGAATAATTCCATCAATGACAAATTTTCTAATTCCATTATCCCCAAAGGCTTCTGACCAATATTCAAAATAAGGAATCTCAGATTCAGATTCTTTAAGTTCTTTTTCTTTGTTGGCAAGATTCAATTCGATATTTGTTATTTCTAATTCAATATCCTCAATTATTTCTTTATAAGGAGAATCCCCTTCAAATTCTTCACGTTTTGATTTGAATTGTTTTTTCAATTCCAATATTTCTGATTCGATGATGTGTTCAGAGATATTGCCTTCAGGCTTAGGTATATTTGTCAATTCGGTGATCTCTCTTCGATGTTTCCGAATTGTGCCTTCAATAATTGAAATTTTGCCTTCAGCTTCGCTTACTTTTTCTTCAATAATTGATAAAGATGCTGCTTTCTTACCAAATGTTTCTTTGGTATCATTTATGAGATCGATTTTTTGATCTATTGATGTTCGACATTTGGCGACAGTGTCTTTTCCATGGTCCAAGACATGTCCGAAATTGTCCATATTAATTGCTCCATAGCAAACAGGACATAGAGTGCCTTCTTTTAGATTCTCTAATTCTCTAATCAATTTTAATGCTTTACTTAAATCCATCTCAACACTCTTGACAGAGATACTGCTTACTTGAATTTCTTCATTAAGAACATTCTTTTCTTTACGAACAAGATCAATTTTCTCTCTTGCAATTTTTAATATTTCTTGAATTTTATCTCTTTTAGACTCTAAGTCTGAGATTTCATCAATCAAATGTTGAATTCTATCTTGACCCTTTTGCCAATTTGCAAGTTGATCACCTGTATCTGTTTCTACCAATTTTTCTTGTTTCAGCTTAATCTTTTCAAAAAGATTTTTTAGTTCTATTTGTTTATTTGTTTTCCAAGATGCAAGCTGATCTGAAACTTTTGTTAGTCTATTTTTTGCAATAGATTGCTCTTGTAAAATTGTAGAATATTCTTTTGATTTATCAGCAATATTTTTCTTTAATTCTTTAATAATGCTTTTACAATTTTCATGATAATCTCTATATTGATCTAAATCTAAAAGATTTTCAACTATCTGTCTTTTTGTAGCTGCATCAGATTCTAAAAATGAATATGTATTAGAATCATCAAATATTACAACATTGCAAAAAGCGTGATGTGTTAATCCTATTTGTTCTTCAATAAATTTTTGAGTTTCGTCAGATGTTCCGAATGAAATTTTAGAATCATCATTCCAAACACGATTATTGCTTTGCCATAAATCTAATTTAGATGTAACTGATCCCGATTTGCTTTTTTTGAAAGAGCGGATAACTTTAAAATCATCCCACTCAATTTCAATTTCGCCTTTATCTGCCAAGACATTAACAATGCGATTGCCTTTGTTTTTAGTAGGACTTTTTACAGTTCTTCCAAATAAAGCTATAGACAAGACTTCTTGTATAGAAGATTTTCCAGAACCATTGCTTGCTGGATCTGATTCTGTTCCGGGTGCATCTAGATTAACACCACGAACTTGAATAATATTTCCAAAGTTTGAAAAATTAATTTCAATTCCTTTAGTCCCAAAACAAAGAATGTTCTGGGCAGATACTCTGTGGAATTTCAGGTTTCGCATTCAATAGTCCTTGTGAATTTGTTGATATGATATGTTACTTGATTTTAAAGCGTTCAACAATTGATTAAGATAAAACTTTGTTTTCAAGGCACTTTTTGCCTTTTAACAAAAGGGTTTTCTCATCAATGCCTTCAGGAACACCACGTTCTTTTATGTATTTTTCCAACATTTGATCAATGTTGATAATTGCAGAGTTTGCATTATCAATGAAGACTTGATCATCTTCTTTCTTCCTTTCTTTTTGCTTTGTGTCCAAAGTCAGGAATTTATATTTTTCAGCAATATCTTTTTTGAGGTGAATAAGATCTTTGCTGGACATTGAATCTACTGTGAGTCTTACAAAGTTGCCATTCAAATTGTAATTCTCATCTTCTATATCTTTTTGCTCTACAATAAAATGCTTAGGGCTAAAATCATTTATGATATACTCTTTTTTCAAAGTATTTAAATCTAGAAGAATGATATGCTTTTGTTGAAAAGCTTCTCCAAAAGTAAGTTGCAGAGGACTTCCTACATATTCAATGTTGCCAATTTGTTGCGATCCATGATAGTGTCCAAGAAACACCATCTTCCAATCTTCAAATATAGCCTCATTTACTGCAACCATATCATTGTCATATTCAACAATAACATCCGATTTAGTTCCATAGCAAAGATTTAATAAAGCACCATCAACTGCTAGATGTCCTAAAAGAACTTCACCTGATCCTTTGTTGGATTTTTTTAATTCAATTAGTTCTTCAACTGGATTATTCGTATAAGGAATCCAATCGATTTTTCTTTTTCCAAAACTAATTTGTTGTGGTTTGTCTATGATGTGAACATTTGGAATAGCTGAGAATGGCTTGATGCTATTTACATCCCAAGTCTCTTTGTGATACATGTCATGATTTCCAACAAGAAGATACATATTCATATTGCGATTTTCATGAAGCATGTGTTTCATGAAAATTTCAAAAGTTTTCAAGTAGTTTTTGACATCAATTTTTGCACGTTCGTGAAATAAATCGCCCAAAAAGAAAATGTAATCACAGTTGTTCTTTTTGGCTTCTTCAAAAATCCACTCTAAAACATCTAAACAATTTTGTAATCGATCAACTCGATCTTTGTGATTGTGTAAATGTAAGTCGGAAAATATGATGGCTTTAGACATTTTGACCTTTTTCCTTAGAATCTTGTTTCTGATCTAAGGATCGTACTGCAACAAAGACTAAAAGTCAACAATTTTAAGACAATAAACTAGGTTCAGGAGCACCATTTTTAGGCGGAGTCTTTTTCTCTTGGTTAGAATTCTCTTTTTCTTGTTTTTTATCATCTTTAAAAGGAATGTGATAAAGAAGATGATGTAAAACGTCCCATACATTTGCATTTTTTGGAATTACAGGGGGCTCTGATTGGGGCATGCCACCCGCAGGCGCTCCGCCCATAGGAGGTCCACCTAATCCGCCCATAGGAGGTCCACCTAAACTTGGAGGTCCACCTAATCCGCCACCCGGAGGTCCACCTAAACTTGGAGGTCCACCTAAGCCACCCGGAGGTCCACCTAAACTTGGAGGTCCGCCTAAGCCACCCGGAGGTCCACCGATTGGGTCTTCTTCATTTAATAAATAATTTCGAAAGTTCATATTTTTATTTATGTAATTGATTTTAAAAATTATATATAAATCAATCTTCTTTAATAATAAAATATGTGGTTTCAAGAAAAACATGATGAATTTTTTTAGAAAACCAAAAACAAATCAAGAACGAAGATCAAATGGAAAAAGATGTAATTTTCTTTATTTTGATGAATATCAAATAAAATGTCGATCCAAAAGAAGTCAATCGCAACTTCCAACAAATTGGAGTGATATTTCGCGGAAAGATGTCGATGATAAAAGCTGGAAAAGTTATAGAAAAAATCAGTACAAAAAATAAAAGTTTTGACTATAATAAATCAATGCGTGTTGACCGAGTTGGATAACGGGCCTGACTGTAAATCAGGTGGCATTACAAGCCTCAAGTGGTTCGATTCCACTAGCATGCACTAGAAAGGCTGTAAGCAATGAAGGTCGCTTGCGTCAGTGATATTCATGGACATCTTCCAATCATTCCTGATTGTGATTTGCTGCTAATTGGTGGAGATTTATGCCCAAGCAAGTACAATCAATCTGATTGGCTTAAAAATAAATTTAAACCATGGATTGATTCTTTAAGTGAAAGAATGAAAATTATTGGTGTTGCGGGAAATCATGATTTCATTTTTCAAAATAACCCACAAGATGTTCCAAACATGAATTGGACATATTTACAAGATAGTGGCACAGAATTTAACAATTTTAAAATTTGGGGATCTCCATGGCAACCAGAATTTCATAATTGGGCATTTAATGGTTTTGAATCAGACTTAAAGAAAAAATGGAATTTGATTCCAAAAAATACAGACATATTAGTGCTTCATGGACCTCCTTATAAACATGGAGATTTTAGTCCATTGGGAAGAGTCCACACTGGATCTTATAGCCTTCTTCAAAAAATTATGCAAATTCAGCCCAAACTTGTTATAGCTGGTCATATTCATTCGGGTTATGGAAAATATGAAATAGGAAATTCAATTTTTTTAAGCTGCTCGTTTGTGGACGAATCATATAATCCATTTTACGACATCCAAACAATCGATCTTTAAATCCTATTGCAAAATAAGATTTTTTGCGCTAATATTTTGATATCTTTCATCTAAAGGAAAAACAAATGTCACAAGCTAAGTATTTTGAAGCACCAGAAGTTCAGGATATCGCACAAGAGTTGATTCAAAAATATCACAGTCATATTATTGATTTCGCAGTTAAAATTCGATATCTGTTTGTTGATAAAACGCCAAACAGTAAGGGTAAAGAAGTTTGGGGAACGTGTAGAAAAGTCACAGGATTAAATGCTTATCTTGAAGGACACAACCCAGACAGCGAGCCATTCTTTGTAATCACAATCAGCAAAGATATATGGGATATTCTTCCTAATGATAAAAAGTATGCGTTGGTTGATCATGAATTGTGTCACGCTTGGGCTGATGTTAAGCAACAAAAAGAAGAAGCTGAAAGCGAATCTGACATGGAATATGATAACCCAGTTAGACTTAGCCTTAAAACTCACGACTTGGAAGAATTTTCTTGTATCGTTAGACGACATGGTCTTTGGAGAGAAGAAATTGAAGATTTTGTAAATGAAGCATTGAAGGAAAAGACTAAAGAATCTTGATAAAATTTTAAATTTTTGATATATTGAATTTGTCACAACTTTAAACGAGGTTTTCTATGTCAAGTATTATCGTTCCGCCAAGTGCAAAAGAAAAAAAGACTAAAAATGCAAACATGGATGAACTTAAGTATCAGGCTACAGAGGAAGATGAAAAAGATTTCATCCTAATGTATGGACTTAATCTTCAGCCAAGCGAATTAGTCAATATGGACAAAGACAAGAAGGAATGGCTTTTGCATAGATTCATGTATCAAAAACACATGGAACAAGAAATGATGCAACAAAGTCAAATAATGAATAGAATCGGACCTAATCTAAAAGTCTGAGAATAGGGTCGAAAGACCCTATTTTTTTATGTTTAAAAATAAAATTGTAAATTATATATTGAAAATTATTAACAGACACTATTTAAAAAGTAGTGTTCAAAATGAAAATATTTGTGAAATAAAGAAGGTCAAAGTGGATAATGACTCAATTAGAGCAAGATTAAAAGCTCAAGGTTGGAATTTATTAGAAATACCAATTAGGAAAAGAAATCCCGATTCTGGGGAACTTCAAATTTCAAGATGGAAGATTGTTGCGACAAAAGGCGAAAGGTCTTATGAAGTAGGCGGACCAACTATTGATGAGGCACTCACAAGTGTTGGCATTAGTCTTGGGGTTATATCTAAAGGTCAATAATTATGAAAATTTTAATTAAGAACAAAGAACAGGTTGATGGAATTAGAAAATCATGCAAATTATCTGCCATGACTTTAAATTACATAGAAAAATTTGTTGTTCCGGGTGTAACAACGGCAGAATTGGATCTTGAAGCCGAAAGATTCATTCGGGAAAATAATGGTGTTCCTGCACCATTAGGATATAGAGGATATCCAAGATCTATATGCGCTTCTATAAACGAAGTTGTTTGCCACGGAATTCCAAATAACAATGATGTTTTAAAAGAAGGCGATATTGTCAAAGTTGATGTTTCAACTATTTTAGATGGATATTTCGGAGACACCTGTAAAACATTTCCAGTTGGTGTGATAAAAAAAGAATCACAAGATTTGATCTTAAGAACTCAAGAATGCTTAAATGCTGGTATTGAAAAAGTGAAAAATGGAAATGAATTTGGGATGATTGGTGTTGCAATATCTAATCATGCTAGATCAAATGGTTATAGTGTCGTTTATGAATATGTCGGACATGGAGTTGGACTAAAATTTCATGAACCACCAAATGTAAATCATAGTGATAAATTTTATGATAATACTAAAATGAAAACCAATATGATATTTACAATTGAACCAATGATCAATTGTGGTGTATCTGAGTCAGTATTAGACAGCAGAGATAAGTGGACTGTTAGAACTAAAGATAACAAGCTTTCAGCTCAATTTGAACACACAGTTCTTGTTACAGACGATGGTTTCGAAATATTGACTCTACTTTAATAAATAAATTGTGTTAAACTAAGGAAAAAAATGCCAGACAATCCAAATGTTCCATCTACTTGGTATAAATATGATTTTCCTTTAAAAGAAAACGATAAACTTCCTAAGCCTTCTAATGCAGATTATTCGCCTCAAAATATTGCTCCTCTCATAGAATTTTTTTCTGGAATTCTTGGATATTCAACTTCACAATTGGGTTTATTATATGAAAATAATTACCCAGAAGACCGTTCAAAAGAAATATTAGTATTCCATCCAAATGATGGAATATATTCAAATAATTCTAAAGAGAAAAGCTATGAATTACTTAGATACGAAATGGCTGCAAAAAAAAGCAATATATTGAAAAATTTTGAAGAAAATTCTCCCGCAAAAATTACTTATTTTAATGAATAATGTAAAATTTTACACTATTCATTAAAATTCAATGAAGGTCGAATAAATTTATGAGTTTGTTCCAAAAGGCATGCTAGGAGTTTGTGATTCACTTGTAATAACATCACCTTGAATCCAATATTTGCTTCCAAGACTAGTTGCAACTACATAACTTCCTATAATTCCACCAGTTCTATTGTTTGTTCCATATTCTATTTTGTTACTGGTA
>SESF01012550.1_pt1 | contig 40132 bp, 33 predicted proteins | sample 3171521 | NCBI WGS metagenome assembly SESF01 (sample SAMN10866945, study PRJNA518727) | freshwater metagenome | biome: subpolar coniferous forest; feature: holomictic lake; material: water; isolation source: holomictic Lake 227, 6 m and 8 m depth | place: Canada: near Kenora, Ontario | collected...
TGAGTAACAAGATGTTGTAGGGAATTAATTGATGTTTAGAGCAAAGCCCCTCTCTCCCGAAGGAGAGAGAGGCTTTTGTTTGCTTGTTTTCAAAAAGTGATATTATTAGTATTATCTTAAAAATTAAACTTTTATAAATGAAAGACACTCAAATTGCAAAGCTTATCAAAGCAGAAAAAGACAGACAGAAGAAAGTTATAAACCTTATTGCATCAGAAAATATTGTTTCCAAAGATGTACTAGAAGCTCTTGGTTCAGAACTTACAAATAAATATGCGGAAGGATATCCAGGTAAAAGATATTACGGAGGTAATGAAGTAATAGACAAAGTAGAAATTTTGGCACAAGAAAGAGCTCTAAAACTTTTTGGCCTTTCAAAAGAAAAATGGCATGTAAATGTTCAAGCGCTTTCTGGCTCACCAGCAAACCTAGCTGTATATTTTGGACTTGTGCCGCAAGGTGGAAAAGTGATGGGTATGACTCTTGAAAATGGAGGACATCTTACTCATGGTCACAGAGTGTCTGCAACAGGAAAAGTTTGGAATCAAATTGGTTATGGGGTTGATAGCAAAACTGAAATTATTAATTATGATGAGCTAAAGAAAAAAGCGGTTGAGGAAAAGCCAAATATAATTGTTTGTGGCTTTACCGCATACCCAAGAATTGTTGATTTCAAAAAGTTTCGAGATATTGCAAATGCTTGCGGTGCTATTTTAATGTGTGACATGTCGCATTTCGCAGGGCTTGTAGCAGGAAAGCAGTATCCAACACCGTTTGAATATTGTGATGTTGTTACAACAACTGTCCACAAAACTTTGCGCGGTCCTCGCAGTGCGCTGATTTTTGTACGAAAAGACAAAACCAAAAAAGATTCAAAAGGAAAAGATATTTCATTTTCAGATCTTATTGATAAAGCAGTCTTTCCAGGTCTTCAAGGTGGTCCACATATGAACCAAGTGGCCGCTGTTGCTGTAGCTCTCAAAGAAGCAGCTTCTCCTGAATTTAAAAAATATGCAGTGCAGGTAAAGAAAAATGCAAAAGTGCTTGCAGAAGAACTTTCAAAACTTGGTTGGAGAATAGTTTCAGGAGGAACAGATAGTCATTTGGTTCTTGTGGATGTGTGGATGGAAGGAAAGGGAATCTCAGGAACGGAAGCGAGTGATAAGCTTGAGAAAGCCGGGATTATTGTAAACAAAAATACAATTCCAGGTGAGACTAGGAGTGCATTTGACCCATCTGGAATTCGCCTTGGTTCTGCTGCGGAAACTACACGAGGAAAGAAAGAGAAAGACTTTGTGAAGATTGCTCAGATGATTGATAAAACTTTAAGAAAAGGGTAATCCATTTGGCAGAAAAGTTTTTTTAAATTATGAAAACAGAAAATATAACTGGAAAGTTCATCGTGCTCGAAGGTGGTGAAGGAGCGGGGAAAAGTTCACAGCTTGCAGATATTAAAAATCTGTTTGGTGAGAGAGTTGTGGTTACTCGCGAGCCTGGAGGTTCGCCGTATGCTGAAGAAATTCGAAATGTTATTTTGAAGTCGGTGAACGCTTCGCAAGCTGATGCTAAAACTCACTTTGCTCTGTTTTGGGCAGCTCGCGCAGATCATTTGAAAAATACAATCATTCCTGCTTTAGAAGCGGGGAAGGTTGTGATTTCAGACAGGTTTGATTCATCTACTTTTGCGTATCAAATCTACGGACAGGAAGCAAAAGAGCTTGAGAGTTTTTTCTGGCAAATGCGGGATTTTTATCTTGGGAGTGTAAAGCCAGACCTTTACATTTATATGGATGTGAATGTAGAGGAGGGTTTGCGGAGAAAACAAATACAAGGTGGTGATGAAATCAATCACTTCGATGAGCGCAAGCCCGATTTTCATCTTCGGATGCGCGAAGGTTTTATGCAGTTTTTGAAGCAGGTTAATGGAGTTGTTGTTGATGCGAATCCTCCGAGGGGTATCGTTGCAGATGCTCTCAAAACTGAAATTGATAAACTCCTCACGTAGAGGGGTTTTTTCTTAAAAAAAACTCCCACAGTACGAAAACTGTGGGCGTTTGGTTAGTTTGATCCTACCTCAATTTAGAGAGGGTATCGATAACCTTTTGATTATACTTTTGAAGCGCCTCTGTCTTTCGAGAGAGCTCGACTTCAGCGCGATGAATCGCCTCTTGAAGCTCCCCCTTTCTTGATTCGAAATAATCTTCGACCTCTTCGACATTGATTTGACGCATTTCAGTGAGAGAAGATTCGTCACTTCCGGGTTTGCGGATGATCAACAGATCTCCTGTTTCTTTCATGTCGTCAAAGCTGATGACGCTGAAAATATTCTTGTTTCTGTTTACTTTGGTGACCAGGCAGGGACAACTCCAATCGCTAGAATATCTACTTGCCGTCCACCACACTAACATGCCTTTTTTGAGATGTTTCGGTTCGATCATGGATTACTCCTTTCTTTATCTGGATGGAATACTACACATAATGGTTATGCAGGTCAAATTTTATGATAAACTACTCTTTATGGAACTTAAAATTAAAAAACTCATACCAAATGCCACTCTACCAAACTATGCCCATGTAGGTGATGCAGGAATGGATTTTTTTGCATCTGAAATAACTGTGATTAAAAAAGGAGAGAGAGTTCAAGTAAAAACCGGAATAGCTATGGCAATACCGGAAGGGTATGTTGGTCTTGTGTGGGACAAGAGCGGACTCTCACATAAACACGGACTCAAAACTTTAGGTGGGGTGATAGATGCTGGATATCGGGGTGAAATTATGATAGGAATGATAAATCTCAGCAGTGAAGATTATACAATCGAAGCTGGGCACAAAGTTGCACAGATGCTTATTCAAAAAGTGGAATCTCCAGAAATTATTGAAGTGGAAGAATTGGATGACACATCTAGAGGGATTGGAGCCTTCGGTTCAACAGGAAAATAAAATGCAAAATACAATAAAAAAAATTATACAGGATTCATGTCAGGTGCTTGGTTTGCCTGAAGCGGATTTTGTAATTGAACATCCTGAAAATGTTGACTTTGGAGATTTTTCTACAAACATTTCTTTGGTGCTTTCGAAACAGGTAGGTAAAAATCCACGAGAGCTGGCAAATATTATTTCAGAAGAAATAAGTAAAAATCTTCCAAATACAATTTCAAAAGTAGAAGTCGCTGGTCCGGGCTTTATAAACTTTTATCTTTCCAAAGATTTCTTTGCGAGTGAACTTCAGCAAATTTTAGAAAAAGGAAAGGGGTATGGTGAAGGGCGTGAACTGGAAGGAAAGAAAATAATTTTAGAATATACAAACACAAACGTTCTGAAGCCTTTTCATATTGGGCATTTAATGGGAAATATTTTAGGGGAGTCCCTTTCTAGGGTTTTTGAATTTAGTGGCGCGGATGTTACAAGAATTACATATCAAGGTGACGTCGGTCTTCATATAGGAAAAGCTATTTGGGGAATGATGCAGAGGAAAGATTCTTTTCCTGCTGACACTGATTCAGTTTCAAGTAAGGTAAAATTTGTTGGTGATGCATACGCTTTTGGTTCAGATCAGTATGAAGATAATCCAGAGGTGGCTGAAGAAATCAAAATCATAAATAAAAAAGCTTACGAAAAAAATGACCCAGAAGTTAATCATTATTATGATTTAGCTCGTGGGTGGTCACTTGAACACTTTGAAGAAATTTACAAAAAGCTTGGAACAAAATTTGATGATTATTTGTTTGAAAGTGAAGTGGCAGCTGATGCAATAAAAATCATTAACGAATTTTGCGAAAGGGGGGTGTTTGAAAAAAGTGATGGTGCGGTTGTCTACAAAGGTGAAGAAAAAGGCTTGCACACACGTGTTTTTATAAACTCACAAGGTCTTCCGACATATGAAGCAAAGGATATTGCTCACGCCCTAAGAAAATTTAAAAAATATCCTGTCGACAAATCTATAATCATTACTGCTAATGAGCAGAGTGATTATTTTAAAGTAATATTAAGTGCTCTTGGAGAAATCGATTCAAATATTGCAGGTAGAACAGAACACCTTTCACATGGGATGCTACGATTAACTGAGGGTAAAATGTCTTCACGAAAGGGTAATGTAATCACTGGTGAATCACTCATATCTGAGACAGAAGAAGCTGTGAGTGAAATCATTAAAGACCGAGAGCTTCCACAAGAAATAAAAAATAAAATTGCCGAAGAAGTGGCTGTTGCTGCAATAAAATTTTCAATACTTAGACAGTCTCCTGGAGGTGACATCATTTTCGATCGCGAAAAGGCTATTTCATTTGAAGGGGACTCTGGTCCGTACCTCCAATACACAGCGGTGCGTGCAGCATCGGTGATTGAAAAAGCAGGGTGGAAAAATAAAGAAGCTTCCTTTGAAACTTATAACAAAGACGCTTATCCCATAGAGCATTTTCTGTATCGTTTCCCAGAAGTTGTTGCTCGAGCTTCCTATGAAAAATCCCCGCACTATATTGTTTCGTATTTAATTGAACTCGCATCTTTGTTCAATGGTTTTTATGCACATAACAAAATTATTGACGCGGGGGAGGAAAGTGAATATCGTCTCGGTGTTACTCAAGCCGTGTTTAATATACTTTCTAATGGTTTGTATCTACTAGGTATCAAGGTGCCTGAAAGAATGTAAGCGCTAGACATTTTTAATAAATGTGGTAATCTACTTTTCAGAATTTTATATGATTACCATTGAAAGATTGATTAATTCATCTGCTATTTTTGTTGGAAACGGTGTTATCATCAAGAGTAAGGGGGTTCCTTATGTTGGTGTGTTACATATCATAAATCTCCGAGGTGATAACCTTATATTGGATTTACTTTGGATGGCGGAACATATTAATGTAGGTAGAATGGAATGGGGACTTGTGGGGTGTGAAAGAGATGTTGAAATTGTTCTCCCTAAAAACGGACTTTCACTGCTTTCTCGCTATCCTTATGACAGGATAACTTCCATAAGTCTCGCAAACCCATCTGTGGGGATTCAGGCTGTAAACCTCTATTCACGGAGGAGTAATTTTTCCCCACAACAACCTCAATCGGTATCTTAGTTCTGTTTTTTTTGGGTCTAAAATACACAGCTCCAATGCAAACCTTTCTTGAATGAGAGGTTTTTCTTTTATTTCAAAAGAGGTATACTTCCAAGTATTAATTCAATCTAAAAAGACGAAAATGAATAAAACAGTAATCGCTTCAGCTTTTGTTCTTGGTATTCTTCTTGCGGGTCTAGGATATCAAACAATGATTGTTTATCAACTCAGAAATCAAGTGGAGACAGACCATACAACTATTACACAAATTGTTACTTTTCTAAATAATGTAACACAACCTCCAGTACCGGCTCCTCAACCTATACAAGCAACTTCAACTCCTAAGAAGAAAAAATAATCCCTGGTTTTATTATTTTTTACATTGAAATAATGTGAAAAATTGATACCATAGCATGATGGTAGACGATAAAACTATTAAAAGCCCCACAGCCTTAAAAGAGGAACAAACCCTTCAGTTTTGGCGTGACATTGATGCGTTCAAAAAAACAGTAGAAAAAGCTGCTCCGAAAGGCGAGTATGTCTTTTTCGATGGACCTCCTTTTGCAACTGGAACTCCTCACTATGGACACTTGCTAGCAAGTACCATAAAAGATGCAATCCCCAGATACAAAACCATGAAGGGATACAAAGTTCTTCGTAGATGGGGTTGGGATTGTCACGGTCTTCCGATTGAAAACATTGTAGAAAAAGATCTTGGTATTTCGGGTAGAAAACAAATCGAGGAATTAGGTCTTGAAAAATTTAATGAGCATGCGCGAAGTAAGGTGATGACATATGCTCATGAATGGAAGCGCACGATTGAGCGTTTGGCTCGTTGGGTGGAATTTGATAATTCCTACAAGACGATGGATAACACATATATCGAGTCTGTATGGTGGGCGCTTAAGAAGTTTTACAATGAAGGAAAAGTCTATGAGAGCGTAAAGGTTCTTATGTACTGTCCACGCTGTGAGACCCCGCTCTCAAATGCTGAGGTTGCAATGGATAATAGCTATAAAGATATAACTGATATTTCTGTATATGTTAAATTTAGACTTATCGATGAAGAAAATACCTACGTCATTGCATGGACAACTACTCCATGGACACTTCCTGGAAATGTGGCTTTGGCTGTAAATAAAACCCAGACATATCTAAAGCTAAAATTAGTGAAAGATGACAGTGGGGAATTTCCTTTGAAGGAAGGGGAGTCAATAATAATGATGCAGAGTGCGGAACTGCAAGCTCGATTATTTGATTCGCATCTAAATGTTAATTTAGAAAATAAGGAAGCAAGTGTTAATTTTAAGAATAAAGGGAATGTTCTCTTTGAGTTTGAAGTTTTAACCGGAGAACAACTTGTTGGTAAATCATACGAACCGGTTTTTAACTACTATTCAAAAAAGAATTTAAAAAATAAAGGGAATGGCTGGAAAATATATGCCGGTGATTTTGTGACAACAACAGATGGTACTGGAGTTGTTCATATTGCTCCAGCTTTTGGTGAAGATGATTTGCGTTTGGCAAAGGAAAATAATTTGCCAATCATCCACCATGTAGATGGTACAGGGAAGTTTAAACCCGAAGTAACTGATTTTGCTGATAGGCTTGTAAAGCCAAAAGACACAAAAGAAGAACCTCAAAAACACCAGAGTGCAGATATTGAAATAATTAAATATTTGGCACACAACGGTAAACTTTTTGCTAAGGAAAAAATCATACACTCTTATGCTCATTGTTATCGCTGTGAGACACCTCTTTACTATTATGCAATTCCTGCGTGGTTTCTTGAGATTCAGTCTTCTAAAGAAAAATTTATAAAACTTAATGAGAAAATAAATTGGATACCTTCACATCTTAAAGAAGGACGATTTAAACATGTTATGGAAAATGCTCCAGACTGGAATATTTCTCGTAACCGTTTTTGGGCAACCCCACTTCCATTTTGGAAATGCTCGACATGTCAGAGTGTTGATGTTGTTGGCTCGTCAGATGAATTGAAAGAAAAGGCTAAAAAAGGAATCGCAGCCCTGACTCTCATGCGTCATGGTGAAAGTGACAAAAATATTCAAGGGATTTTTGATGATTCTGTTGAAAAATTTCCACTTACTGAAAAAGGAAGGGAACAAGTTAGGAAGGAAGTTGAGAATTTAAAAGCAAAAAAAATAGACGTAATTTATTGTTCTCCAGTGCTGAGAGCAAAAGAAACTGCTGAAATAATAGCAAAAGAACTAAACATATCTCTTTTTGTTGAAAATGATCTTAAAGAAATAGACAGTGGTGAATGGGATGGAAAGACAATAAAGGACGTTTCTGAAACCGCGGAAAGATCAGAATATAATGGATTATCAATAGGCGAATATTATTCAGCTAAGCGAGGTAGAACAGGGGAGAGTTGGAAAGAAACTGAAATTAGAATACATAAAGTTGTTGAGAAAATCTCGCGAGAGAATGACGGAAAAAATATTCTCATAGTATCCCATCAGGGCCCTCTAATATATTTATTGCGAGCCTTGAAAAATTTGGATTTGGAACAAACAGGTGATCTATTCAATAAATATAATACCTTTGACTACGCCCAGCATGTTTCTCTTTATGTTGATACGAACAGAATTAAAGAGTTTGACTCGCATCGTCCATACATAGATAACTTCACATGGCCATGCTCTTGCGGTGGGGAATACAAGCGTATTTCAGAGGTTATAGATTGCTGGTTTGAATCCGCATCAATGCCATACGCTTCTCAACATTTTCCATTTGAAAACAAAGAGTTTTTCAAAAGTCATTTTCCTGCAGATTTTATTACAGAATATATTGCCCAAACACGTACGTGGTTTTATTACACCCACGCTGTTTCCACTATGCTTTTTGGCGATATTGCTTTCAAAAATGTGGTAACTACAGGAACAGTACTTGCAGAAGACGGTCAGAAAATGTCCAAGTCAAAAAACAATTTTCCTGATCCTTGGATTATGTTTGATAAATATGGAGCAGATGCTGTAAGGTTCTATCTTCTATCATCACCTTTGTTGCGCTCAGAAGATCTAAACTTTGCGGAGAGGGAAGTGGATGAGATTCATAAAAAAATAATTCTTAGAATGAGAAATATTTTGTCATTTTATGAAATGTACAAACGTGAAGACGTGGAAATGAAAAATGACAGTAGAAATGTTCTTGATAGATGGATAATCACACGTCTTTCACAGGTGCACAATGAGGTTGTTAAGGGGGTTGAGGGGTATGAGCTCGATAAAGCTCTCAAGAGCATTCCGCTTTTTGTTGATGACCTTTCAACGTGGTATCTTCGACGTTCACGTGACCGTATGAAAAATACTGATGCTGATTCAATTGCGGCTCTTTCAACATTACGTTTTGTGATTTTTAGTTTTTCTAAAATAGTTGCTCCATTTATGCCATTTATAGCAGAAGACCTTTATCAAGGTGTGAAGACTAATACTGATGAAAAAAGCGTACACCTCACTTCGTGGCCAGAGAGAATTGAGTCTATTGGTTCAAAAATTAAACATATGATTGTGAAAGATACTGTTATTGATGACATGGAAAAAGTCAGGGAGATTGTATCACTCGGGCTAGAAGCACGTGGGGCGGCTGGTATAAAAGTTAAACAACCACTTGCAATGCTTGCCGTTAATGATCCTGAAAATCTATTTTCAGATGAACAATATGCATCCTTGGTTCGAGATGAAGTAAATGTTAAAACTGTTGTGAGTGAATCGCATAGAGATGTTCCTGTTTGGTTAGATGTAAATATTACCCCAGAACTCAAAGAAGAGGGTGATTATCGTGAATTCCTCCGTGCGGTTCAGGATACCCGAAAACAAAAAGGACTTGTTCCAAAGGATACTCCAACTCTCATTGTTTCATGTACGGAAACAGAAAAAGAGTTTTTGGAAAAGTTCAAAAGCGAACTAATGCGCGCGGCTTCACTTTCTGGCATAGAATATGCCGAGTTAGAAGGTGAGGAGATTGTGATTGGTGATAAGAAAATGATTATTTCATTTCGTATGTAGAACATGTATCACATTCACACTACATATGCATTTGTGGTGAGTGCCGCTACGACAGGAGAAAAAAACTCCATAATAACTTTGTTTACTCGTGATTTTGGGATGATACGTGCCAGAGCGCAAAGTGTACGCTCACACAGTTCAAAGCTACGCTATGCATTGCAAGAATATTCTTGCGTGGAAATTTCTCTTGTAAAAGGAAAAGACATGTGGAAGATAACAAATGCTCGACCTATCTATAATTTATATTTTGAATTACAGAATAGTTATGGTTTATGTGTTCCTCTTGTGAGGATTTTATCTCTCATTCGACGCCTACTACCAGAGGAGGGTTGTGAAGAATTTATTTTTGATGATTTCTTTTCAATATGTGAGAAATCTGTGCACGGGAATTATAATGAAACATCTTTAGTAACCATAGAATGGCTTTTTGTATTGAGAATGCTTAATGCTCTTGGATATGCGAGAGCTGAGTCCTTGGGGGAGGTGTGTACCCTAAAAATAGATTGGTCTTCAAAATATTTGGATTCAATTGCCTTCAAAAAAAATGACGCTATTTCTTATATAAACAGTGCTCTCCAAGCTTCTCAATTGTGATATAATATCTTGCGTATATGAATGAAGAACACAAGCTTGAGAAGTTAGAATCAAAGCTTTATGCACGTAACGCTAAAAATACTGTTGAATATAAAAAACATGATTTAGAGCCACATACGTGGGAGACCCCAAGACAATGGGAAGATGAAGCGCCAGAGGAAAATAATCAGATTATGAGTCCTAGAAAACAAAAAAATCCATTCTATAAATTACTCATAGGTTCTTTTATTTTTTTCTGTCTAAGTTTGGTGGTTGCTTTCTTTTTGTTCTCACAGGGTGGAAACACTGTCTCTCCTGATAATATAAATATAACCGTAGGTGGACCTATTCAAATAGGTGGCGGACAAGAGCTCGCATTGGATGTTGGTGTTGAAAATAAAAATAATGTACCAATTCAACTTGTTGACCTTGTTATGGATTATCCAGATGGTACAAAAACTTCTGATGATTCGAGAACTGACTTGAAGCGGGACCGTGTTAACTTGGGAGATATTGCTTCGGGTGGTTTTGCTCATAAAATATTTAAGTCGCTTCTTTTTGGAGAAGAGGGAAGCTCGAAAGATATAAAAGCCTCTATTGAATATCGCGTGCCAGGCTCTAATGCTATTTTTGAAAAAAGCAAAATCTTTTCATTAACACTAAATTCGTCTCCTGTGGCAATAGTCACAAAAGGTATTAAAGAAATTACATCTGGACAACAAGCACAATTTGATATTACAGTCACCTCTAACTCAGAAACTCCTCTGAAAAATATTGTTCTCAAAGCCGAGTATCCGTTTGGGTATTCATTTAAAGAATCAGACCCAACACCTTCGAGCGGTAATGATACCTGGAAATTAGATACTCTTTCACCAAAAGAAACCCGAACAATCAGAGTTACAGGTAGTCTTCAGGGGCAAAATGATGAAGAGCGTTATTTTAAATTTACCGTTGGTAATGCAAGTGCTTCCGATGAAAAAGAAATAGGAACAGTGCTAGCTCTTTCGTCACAGTCTATATCCATAAAAAAACCCTTTATTGGAATGGTGCTCACTTTGGACCAACTTGATGTTCCTGAATATGCAGTTACAGATGGTCAAACTGTTCACGGTAATATTGATTGGGTAAATAATACTGTAGGTACTATATCAAATGCTGAATTTAGTGTGGTTCTTTCCGGAAAACCTCTTGATGAATCAAGTGTTGTTTTATCTAATGGCGGGTTCTATGATTCATCGACAAACACGATTACCTGGGATAAAAAAACCAATAATGAGTTGGCAAGTCTTTCTCCAGGAGATTCCGGTAAGTTAGGTTTTAGTTTCTCGGTACATAATGTTTCATCTGGTGATCCAAAAATAGATGTAGCAGTAAGCGTAAAAGGACAACGTACTTCTGAGAGTAGCGTAGAGCAAGAAATTAATTCAAGTGTTTCCAAGATAGTAAAACTTACTAGTGATTTACATTTAGCTTCTCAGGCACTTTATTTCACTGGTCCTTTCCAAAATTCAGGGGCAATGCCACCTCAATCTGAAAAGCCAACTACTTACACTATTGTGTGGACAGTTACAAATACTACTAATGGTGTTTCTAATGCAAAAGTTTCTGCTACACTGCCTTCATATGTCTCTTGGAATAATAAAATATCTCCTTCATCAGAAGAAATAACATACGATAGTGTTACTGGTGATATTGTGTGGAATGTGGGGAAAGTACAAGCTTCTGCCGGTTTCTCTAAGCCTAAGCGCGAAGTTGCATTTCAAGTTACTCTGAAGCCTAGTGTTACCCAGGTAGGAACTTCTCCTGTACTTATAAGCACTCAGACTCTTACAGGTACAGATAATTATGCTCAGGCTGAAATTAAGGATTCTCGAAGTTCACTAACAACTCGTCTTACTGATGATGCCGGCTTCAATTCAAATGACGAGCAGGTTCAACCATAGTTTTATTAACTCACTTTTTTTAGTGGTTCGACAAGTTCAATGATTTGCTGTAAATTAGACTAAATAAAACATGTCTGAAAACAAAGAAAATACAATGGAAAAAATAATCTCGCTCGCAAAGCGACGAGGTTTTATTTATCAAGGCTCTGAAATTTACGGGGGTCTTGCTGGCACATGGGACTACGGGCCTTTGGGTGTTGCCTTAAAACGAAACATTGAAGGTTTGTGGTGGAAACGCTTTGTAACAGATAGGGAAGACATGTATGGCATGGATGCAGCTATTCTTATGAACCAGGATGTATGGAAGGCAACAGGACACGTTGCAACATTCGCTGATCCTCTCGTGGAAGATTTGAAAACAAAAAAGCGCTACCGCGTTGACCATTTACTTGAAGCAAATGGCATTGATCCTAAAGGTATGAAGCTTGAGGATATGGACAAAGCTCTTAAGGAGAAAGGAATAAAAAGTCCAGATGGAAATCCACTAGGTGATGCACGCCAGTTTAACCTCATGCTTAAAACTCACATGGGAGCTATTGAAGATGATTCATCTATTTCGTACCTTCGTCCAGAAACTGCACAGGGAATGTTTGTGAATTTTAAAAATGTTGTAGATTCATTTCATCCAAAACTTCCATTTGGTATGGCGCAAATAGGGAAGGCTTTTCGCAACGAAATTGCTCCTCGCGATTTTATTTTCCGTGTTCGTGAACTTGAGCAAATGGAAATTGAGTACTTTGTAAAGCCAGTAGATTGGGAAACTGCCTTTGAGGAATTTAGAAAAGAAATGTGGGCATTTACAAATGACATTGGTTTACCAAAAGAAAATGTGCATGAGCTTGAAGTTGGTCCAGAAGATCGTGCACATTATTCAGCACGCACGATTGATTTCGAGTTTGATTATCCATCTGGAAGAAATGAATTAAGTGGTCTTGTCTACAGAAGTGACTTTGATTTGAGAAGTCATTCAGATGGGTCTAAGGTTGATTTGTCATATTTTGATGAGGAAACAAAAGAGAGATTTATTCCTCATTGTATCGAACCATCAATTGGTGTTGGGCGCTCTATTCTCGCAGTACTTACAAGTGCTTATACAGAAGATGAGCTCGGGGGAGAAACAAGAAGCTATTTGAAACTTTCTCCAAAAGTTGCACCAACACTTGTTGCAGTATTTCCACTTTTGAAAAATAAACCTCAGCTTGTAGAAAAGGCGAGGGAAGTATATGGAATGCTTCGCAGGGAATTTGGTAGAGTATCATTTGATGACAATGGAAATATTGGAAAGCGATATCGAAGACAAGATGAAATAGGTACACCGTTCTGCGTGACTGTAGATTTTGATACTGTTGAAAAAGATGGGATGGTAACTGTACGAGATAGAGATACTGGAAACCAAGAAAGGGTAAAGATTGAAACCTTGAAGGAATACTTGAACGGAAAAATATAAAGCAAAATCTAGGACAACTAAGGTTGTCCTAGATTTTTGTTAAAAATGGTATAATTACTTTATATGAAGAATTGTTCTTTACTTGTGTTTCAGGTTACTTCTCATGAAGCAAACTCTCCTAAATTGCTTCAATCATTGGCCTTTTGTCGAAAGACACTTTTAAATAGGATTTTTAAGATTGAGGAAAGTGGTTTGCTTTCTCCACACTTGGATCCGTATCCACACTTTATTGGTGGGGAGATTGATCTCGGATATAACTACTTAGAGAATGCTAATAAGATTGCTACTATGTCTAACCTGTGGAAGGGGAGAGAGTCGGCGGTCTATGAAAATAGATCGGTTGCCCCGATTGTTTTTATCGACAAAGTACCACATAAACTTTTTATAGTAAAAAGATATCCACTAATTCCTTGGTTCTGTCCAGCTTTTAAAATAGTGCTACTGTGAATGGGTTTATGTAAATAAATTTAACCTACTAAAATTCTTTGGTAGGTTTTTATTTTTCTGTTAAACTGGGTTTTATGACATACACAAAAACAGTACTTAAGAATGGTCTCCGCATCATTACGGTTCCTATGAAAGATAATCAAACAGTCACTGTTATGACGCTTGTAGAAACCGGCTCAAATTACGAAACGAAAGATATAAATGGAATCTCTCATTTTCTTGAACATATGTGTTTTAAAGGTACGATTAAGAGACCTACAGCAGCTCATATAAACAACGAACTTGATTCTCTAGGTTCGCAATCAAATGCCTTTACTGGCACGGAATGTACAGGTTACTGGGCAAAGGCCCACCATTCAAAGGTAAATAATCTTTTAGAAGTAGTTTCGGATGTGTATTTGAATTCAACACTTCCAGAAAAGGAAATTGAAAAAGAGAAAGGTGTAATTATTGAGGAGTTGAATATGTATCAAGATCTTCCTCAGGTAAAAGTTGGGGAGGTTTTTGGAGAGCTTCTCTATGGTGACCAGCCTGCAGGTAGGCCTATAATTGGAACTCGTGAAAATATTAAAAAGATGACACGAGAAGACTTTGTAAAATATCGACAAGCTCATTATGTTGCGAAGGCAACTACTGTAGTGGTTGCTGGAAAAATTCAGGAAAAGAAAATAATTTCTCAAATTGAAAAGCTTTTTTCAGATATTTCAAAAGGTAAAAAATCTGGAAAAGAAAAAGTGAAAGAATCTCAAAAAGATCCACAGGTAAAAATCTTTTTCAAAGAAACAGACCAAACACATTTAGTTCTGGGTTTTCGTTCATTTGATCGTTATGATAAAAGAAACACAGCACTTTCTATACTTTCTGTTATCCTCGGGGGAGGTATGAGTTCTCGGCTGTTTCAAAAAATGCGTGAAGAGCTAGGAATTTGTTATTATATTCGTTCAGGTAAAGATTCATCTACAACACATGGTAGTTTTAATATTTCAGCCGGAGTTTCAAATACTAGGGTTTCAGAAGCAGTAACCGGTATTTTGGATGAGGTAAAGAAAATAGTAAAAGAAGCTGTTCCTAGCGAGGAGCTTCGTAAAGCAAAAGACTATATGATAGGTAATATGTTTTTGGGACTTGAGTCATCAGATTCTCTTGCTGATTTTTTTGGTTTTCAGGAGTTGATGCATGATAAAAAAATTCTTACATCTGATGATGTTGTAGGTAAGATAGAGAAGGTGACCGCAAAAGACATACAAAAAGTGGCACAAGAAATCCTTAAGAATGAAAAACTTAATCTTGCAATTGTCGGACCATTTAAGGACTCGCAGGAGTTTTTGCAACTTTTAAAGATTTAGACAGGTGTTTTCGAATTTAGCCGCATTTTCCCGAAGGGAAAATGCGGCTAAATCCACTCCTTACACTAGATTTTTTTTGTGGTACTATTGAATAATGCATAAAAATGAAACCATCTCGATTTCGTCGGGAACGATCATAAAAACGTTATTGATCGTTATTGCTTTTTATCTACTCTTTATACTCAGAGATATAGCCCTGGTTATACTCACATCAATCACTATCGCATCTGCAATAGAACCAGCAAATAAAAAATTGATTAAAAAGGGTGTCCCAAGGGTTTTGTCTGTAGTATTGGTGTTTCTTTCTTTGGGTATATTTATTGTTGGAATATTGTATTTCTTTTTGCCGACATTTATACACGATACTCTTAGTCTTCTTGATGCTCTCCCTAAATATGTAGACAGTACTAATCTTTGGAATCCATTAAGTCAAACTAATTTTCTTCCAGATTTTTCAATTAAAGGTATTGTTGATGGGCTAAGTTCAACTCTAGCAGATGTTACAGGGGGAATCTTTACAACTGTTTCTGGAATATTCGGTGGTATCGTTAGTTTCATATTGATTGTTGTGCTTTCATTTTATTTGTCAGTACAGGACGATGGAGTTGGAAATTTTTTGAGAATAGTAACCCCCATTCAATACGAAGATTATGTAATTGATTTATGGAAGCGTTCAGAACAAAAAATTGGGCGTTGGCTTCAGGGGCAGCTAATTCTAGGAGTTATCGTTGGTATATTAACTTTCCTAGGTTTGTCTATTCTCGGGGTAAGTAATGCTATTTTCTTGGCTTTTATTGCTATGGTTTTGGAATTGATACCAATTTTTGGAATTATTTTAGCAATCGTACCCGCGCTCGCAGTAGCCTTTACAGACGGAGGAATCACGCTTTCAATACTGGTACTTGGTTTGTATTTGATTGTACAACAATTTGAAGCTCACCTAATTTACCCACTTGTTGTTAGAAAAATTGTAGGGATACCACCAATCTTAGTTATTCTTACTCTTATTATTGGTCTCAAGCTGGCGGGGTTCATTGGAGTAATTCTTTCAATACCTGTTGCTGCTATCATTGTTGAGATTATTAACGATGTAGAGAAGAAAAAAATCACTAAGTAAGCAGAATAATAAACCATGTCAGAAAGTAATAAAAAAGGTAATTTTTATATCACCACCACGCTTCCGTATGTAAATGCTGAGGCTCACCTTGGTCATGCAATGGAGTTTGTTCGCGCTGATGTTATTGCTCGCTATAAAAAGTTGCAGGGTTTTGATGTTTTTTTTAACACAGGCACAGATGAGCATGGTATGAAGCTCTACGAGGGTGCAAAAAAAGAAGGTAAAACCCCTCAAGAATATGTTGATTTTTACGCCAATAAATTTAAAGAACTTTTAAAGCTGTTGGGAATAAGTGAAGACGTTCACTCTATTCGTACTACAGACGAAGCCCACATAAAAGCCGCCCAAGCATTTTGGACGAAAGTAAATAACAATGGTTACATTTACAAAAAAAATTACAAAGCAAAATATTGTGTGGGTTGTGAAGAGGTAAAGACAGATTCAGAGCTTGTGGATGGTAAGTGTCCACTTCATCCAAATCGAGAATTAGAAATAATTGAGGAGGAAAATTATTTTTTCAAATATTCTGCTTTTGGAGAAAGGCTTTTGGATTTATATGAAAAAAATCCAGATATTGTAATTCCAAATTTTCGCTTGAACGAAATGAAAGAATTTGCAAAGAGTGGATTGCAGGATTTCAGTATTTCACGACTTAAATCAAAAATGCCTTGGGGAATAGAAGTCCCAGGTGATCCAGAGCATATTATGTATGTATGGTTTGATGCTTTAGTAAGTTATATAGCAACACTTGGATATCCAAATATGGAAGATGATTTCAAAAAATATTGGGTAGAGGGTGAAACTGTTCAATATTGTGGAAAAGACAATAACCGCTTTCAGTCGGCAATGTGGCAAGCAATGCTCATAGCTGCGGATCTTCCAAATACAAAACATATAATCGTAAACGGGTTCATAACAGGTGAAGGTGGAATAAAAATGAGCAAGTCACTTGGTAATGTAGTAGATCCAAAGGACTTGATCGCAGAATATGGCACAGATGCTTTAAGGTATTTTGTATTGCGTGAAGTAAATCCATTTGAAGATTCTCCTTTTACAATTGAACGTTTTAAGGATTCATATAATGCAGGTCTTGCAAATGGCGTAGGTAACCTTGTGTCGCGAGTAATGAAGATGGCGAATTCAAACCTTTCTAATCCTATTGGAAAAACTGCAAATTTTGTTGATACACCTGAGACTTTTAGAAGCGCTCTAGATAACTTTGATATCCAACGAGCTTCGCATGAAGTTTGGGATATGATTGCAAATGCTGACAAAAAAATCCAAGAAACCCAGCCATTTAAACTGGTTAAAACAGACCCAGAAAGCGGTAAAAAAATAATAGCAGATTTGGTATACGAAGTATCTGTTATTGCCCAATGTCTAAGTATTTTATTGCCAGAGACGTCTTCAAAAATTTCCTCATGTATCGAAAAAAACTCAATGCCGGAAACTCCATTATTTGTACGAAAAGATTAAAATAAAAATCCTCAATTTATTGAGAGTTTTTTGGGTTTTGGTTTCAAGTGTTTGTTTGTTTTTGTTTTGGTTTTTGGAACGAAGAGTCCGATTCCACAGCTTCCTTTAACTGAAATCTGATGATCAGATTCCTGAAAACCGCATTTTCTGCATGGGATGCTATTTGCCATATATATTTCCTTTGTACTGCTGGGTTCAGGTTATCTTTTTTGGAGTATTTGTCAAACACTTGCGTCTATAATCTATCCACTATAAGCTATGAGCTATGTACGACTACATCGATATTCATTCCCACCTAAACTTTCCTGATTATGAAAAGGATTTTGAAGAGGTGATACAGAGACTTCGAGACACGAAAACCGCAACAATCACCGTAGGTACTGATTTGGCGTCTTCCCAAAAAGCAGTAGAGCTCGCAGAAAAATACGAAATGATTTACGCCTGCATAGGCCTACACCCCGCAGACAATACTGAAGAAGAATTCAACGAGCATGAATTTGAAAAATTAATCTCTCACAAAAAAGTCGTAGCAATAGGGGAATGTGGCCTAGACTATGGACGTGAAAAAGACGCAACAGAAGAAACAAAAATTCGTCAGAGAAAAGATTTTGAAAAACAGATTGATTTTGCGGTAAAACATGACAAACCTCTCATGCTTCACATTCGAAATGCTCACGAAGATGTTCTTGAAATACTTACAGAAAAAAATAAAGAGTATGGTAAAAGACTTCGCGGTAACGCACACTTCTTTTCTGGAGACAAACAAACAGCTCAAAGATATCTAGATTTAGGGTTTACAGTTTCTTTCACTGGGGTGATTACGTTTGCTAGAGATTATGATGAGGTCGTGCGATATGTTCCATTGAATAAAATAATGTCCGAGACAGACTCACCATTTGTAACTCCCGTACCATATCGAAGAACTCGCAACGAACCCTCATATGTTTCAGAAGTGGTTAAGAAAATTGCTGAAATCCGCGGAGAAGAGATTGGAGCGGTTAGGAATTACCTAATGAAAAATGCAATAAGATATTTTAAATTATAGTAGTCTATTGCAGAAGTCTTATATATGTGCTATAATTGTAGACGGTAAAATCGTTTCAGCGTAATCTGAATGACGAAGGATACCGTCTAAATTTTCTGTAAATATATGACCTTATATTAGGATATAAAAACAGCAGAAAGACGTCACTTGGAGGAGGAAAGAACTAATGTCGAGAGACATCAGGGAAAGCCTCGAAAGACTGAGGTTTGGAAACAAATGACGAATGATACAGGTACACTGCCTGGTGGTATACAGCCAAGACCGGATTGTGTTTGGTTGGAAGCTGTGAGTACGCTTCACTGCGCGCTCTCGACGAGGAAAGTTGAAACGATACGGTTCGGAAAAAACCTTGGGGGACCTGGCACATGCCGGGTCCCCCAACTTTGTTGCTTTTTTGCTATTTAATGGTAATATCACTCTCGCATCGTTGAGACAGTGGTATTTGTTGCGAGTTATCCAAACCGCATATTACAAACAAAAAAAGTCTCATAAAATTCGTTGAGAGCATATGTTTTCTGGAAACTAGGGAGCGCGACGGCGCGAGCTCGAGGAAAAATTTAGCAAAATTTTATCCGTGTTCCAGAAAATGTATGCCGAAAAAGAGTTTTATGAGTCCAAACAAAAACCATTAACCCTCAGCATTTTGCAACCCTTAAATGGCTGATATAGAGCTTATGCAGGTATATGAACTTGGTCTAAACCTAGTTCCAACTATCGCTGAAGAAAATGTAGCGACAGTGTTTGGTGACATGAAAGCTATGCTAGAAAAGCATGGAGCAGTTTTCGTATCTGAAGAATATCCAAAGATGCGACCTCTAGCTTACACAATGATTAAAACTGAAGCAGGCCGAAATGAAAGATACAATTTCGCTTATTTTGGTTGGATAAAATATGAGCTTCCAAGAGATGCTGCGCTAGATGTAAAAACAGAAGTTGAGAAGAATAAAAATGTTCTTCGTTCTCTTATCCTAAAAACTGTTCGAGAAAACACATTGTATAGTAATAAAATTCCTAGAAAGGAAGGAGATAAACCTGAATCAAAAGAAGATATTCCTTCAATAGAAATAACTCCTGAATCAGAAGCTGAGATAGATAAGACGATTGATGAGCTTGTGGTAGAATAAAGTACAGTTTCGTAGTTAACAACTAATAACTAACAACTATCATATGTATCTCAATAAAGCATTTCTTTACGGTAACCTTACTCGCGACCCTGAAATAAAAGCTCTTCCAGGAGGAACTCAAGTTGCATCATTTGGTATTGCAACAAACAGAACTTTCAAAGATAAAAATGGCACTCGCCAAGACCAGACTGAATATCACAATATTGTGGCTTTCGGAAAGACTGCAGAAACAATTGGTCAGTACATGAAAAAAGGTAAGCCAATTTTCGTCGAAGGGAGAATCCAAACACGAAGTTGGGATGATAAGGGGACAGGGGAGAAGAAATACCGAACAGAAATTGTTGTAGATAACTTCCAGTTTGGTCCACAAGCACCAGGTACAGGGGGTAGTGCAGGGTACTCAGCACCATCAACATCTAATACTTCGGCTTCAAAACCAAAAGAAGAAGTTCCAAGTATGGATACAATTAACTATCCAGAAGAGGACATCAACCCAGAAGATATTCCATTTTAAACACATTACAAATAATTCATTACAGATATGAACAAAACACAAGATTTTTTTGCTCTGCAAAATATTAAACACATTGATTATAAAGATACTGATATCTTGAAGAAATTCGTAAATCCTTACGGACGAATTTTGTCACGAAAGCGCTCAGGTCTCTCAGCAAAACACCAGCGTGCCCTTGCTCTTGCAATCAAGAATGCGCGATTCATGGGTCTTCTACCATATATTGCTCGATAATTTAGTGTACGAACAAAAACACCATGAAGTTTATAAATTCATGGTGTTTTTGTTTATATATATAAAAAAACACCCCCAGAGCTTGCGCTTGGTGGAGGTGGTCAGATTTTTAGGTGTATTTCTACACTTTTCTGCAGATGCATTCCGTACGCTCACATCCCGTTAAGGAACAGCATGTGGCAACGGTGATGCATCCGTTGACTCCGATTTTGACGTCGGAATATTTTTCCAGGTCAAGCCAGATTGAAGGCGATTCGCTCATGGCCTTAATTTCACAATGGGCTGGATTATTCGGATCAAATTTGATTCGTACGGATCTTCCTTCCTCCGTAGAACGTTCCTCTACGCTGCGAGCGTGGAGGGTTTCTCCTGCTTCAAAGAGTAGCTCGATACCGCCGTTGGGGAATCTTTTAAAATGTCCCTTGATGCGGTTGTTGAGTTGGTCTTTTTCTCCTGGCTTTGGATTTGGGTGCACTCCCATAACTTCTTTTGTTCTAATTATACTGGTTGTACTGGCTGTTTTTCTATTCTCACCTGTGTGAGGTTTGTTCCGATTAAAAACTTTACACTTCTAACATAAAAAAAGCAAGTAAAAACAAATAGGTTGGCTGAAACTTTTAGTTTCAGCCAGCCTATTTGTTTTTACATTTTTTAAGTCTTCCTATACTCTCTCCATGTATTCTCCAGTTTCTGTGTTTATCTTCACAATATCTCCTTCGTTTATAAAAAGGGGAGCCGTGATGGTTGCACCTGTTTCAAGTGTAATAACTTTGTTTCCTCCTTTTGCTGTATCGCCTTTTACTGCTGGAGGGGCGTCAGTTACTTTAAGCTCAACCTTAGCAGGAACCTTAATACCAATTACTCTCTCACCGAACATAAGCGCATCAACTGTGGTGTTTGCTTTAAGGAACTTACCAGTACCATTAAGAAGTACTTCATCAAGTTTGAAACGCTTTGAAGGGTCATTTATTTCTGAAAACCACCATTCGCCTTTATTGTTGAATAGATATTTTATCCCTTTTTTATCAATATCAGCTTCTTCTGCCTTGTCAGATGATTGAAAGCTGACTTCTTTAGTGCTTCCTGAAATCAAGTTTCGCAGTTTGGTTTTGTTCTGAGGTTTTCGCTGTTGCATACGGAAAATATGTGAGTCGAGAACTTCATATGGCTCTCCGTCCAATATTATGTATTTTCGAAGGGTTATTTCATTGTATTCTAGCATTGCCATAGGGGTAGTTTTTAGTTGCCAAGCTTTAAATCTTAGCTTTATAATTAATTCGTAATGATAGGGGAGATATTATCAGAATAGGTCGTTTTGGTCTAGTTGTTATTTTTTATTAGTATCAGCACAAACTCCCCACATATATATTTCTCTGTAGACGTATTTTGTTTGTTCATATACAGAATCTCTTGTGAGATTATATAATCCAACTTTACCTATTGGTGGAATTGAAAACCATACGTACGCACGATTTTCACAGCGTTTTTGTTCAAAAATAGTTTGTAGAGAGCCGACCAGGAAATATAAAGTAATTATAATTAAAATAACTATGAAAATTTTTTTAGTGAATTTCTTTTCTAGCCAATCCGGGAATAGTCTTCTTTTTTTAGTGAAAAAATTTTTCATAATTATTCCTCACTCTCACTTGCTCCAGAGGTCACTAACATATCACCTTTGGCAAGATGTTTTTTAATTTCTTTCAAAATTTCATTTGAGACCTTTGAATTCTCGCGAAGGAATTGGCGGGTAGCATCATAGCCTCGGCCTAGGGGAGTCTCACCGTATTTATATGAAGCACCTGATTTTGAAACAATACCCATTTTTTCTCCAAGTGCAATAATTTCTCCTTCTTTTGAAATACCTTCATTGTACATAAGGTCGAACTCTGTTTGTTTGAAAGGTGCGGCAACTTTGTTTTTTACTACCTTTACTCGCACGCGTCCTCCCATAACCTCATCTCCTTTCTTGATTTGAGCGATACGGCGAATATCTAGACGTACAGATGTGTAAAACTTAAGAGCTTTACCTCCAGGTGTTGTCTCTGGGTTTCCAAACATCACTCCAATCTGCATTCGGATTTGGTTGATGAATATAACAACTGTTTTTGATCGAGCAACAATGGCTGTAAGTTTTCTCAATGCTTGGGACATAAGGCGAGCCTGCTTTCCTACGTGTTGCTGGCCCATGTCGCCCTCAATTTCGTCTTTTGGTGTAAGTGCAGCAACAGAGTCGATAACGATTACATCCATTTTTCCAGAACGCACTAAAGACTCTACAATCTCCAAAGCTTGCTCTCCTGTATCTGGCTGTGAAATTAGAAGCTCATTTATTTTTACACCAATCTTTTTAGAATATTCTGGGTCCATGGCATGTTCAGCATCAATATATGCGCAGATACCACCTAGTTTTTGTGCCTCTGCTACTACGTGAAGTGAAAGAGTTGTTTTTCCAGATGATTCTGGACCAAAGATTTCTACAATACGTCCTCGTGGCATTCCTCCAATACCAAGAGCTGCATCAAGACCGATAGAACCAGTAGGGATAGCATTTATATCCACCTTGGGAGCATCACCAAGTTTCATAATAGAATCCTCTCCGAATTTTGCCTTTATCTCACGTAAAGTATTTTCAATGCTTGTTGCTCCCACTGCTACCTTGTCTTCTTTTTTTGTTTTTTTGAATGCCATATTAAATTAGTTTAGAGTTTGTAAGTGATTCGTAGTTGGTTTTAATAGATTGTTGGTTGTATTTTACTTTATAGATTTTTAATATGTGTCGATGTCGCCGTTTGCCCGACTAAGGTTGAACTCGCTGTAGTGTTGGTCGGTGGGGAAAATGCAACGGTTGGATATTTGTCCTCCGGAGTTGTCAGTCGTATGTATTTAGTAATTTCCCGACCAAATTTATCTTTTCCGTAAAATTTAACAGTATTGTATCCAGGGTAAAGCAATATTTTTTCTTTGAAATTACCTTTATCATCAATAAAAATCTGTCTGTCATTCATGCTTATATAATTCAAGTTTTCACTTTCTCCTTTTATTTCCATGAAATTGTCAGAAGCTGTTTGTCCGTCAGAAGGGGAGAGTATTGTAATGACGGGTCCTGCAATAATATGTCGTGCAGAAAACAAAGAGTAACCAATCACAATAACTGCGATAAAAATCGAAACGGAAAGTCTTATGGCGATTTTTGATGTTGTTGTGAGTGGCATGGTTTTTTACAAATTACTTTCTGGACTCGGTGCTCTTTCTAATACTTCTCTTGCTTTTGCTCCGTCCCCAGGACCTATCACGCCTCGCTCCTCAAGCATGTCCACAAGTCTAGCTGCTCGAGCGTACCCAACTCGAAGCTTACGTTGTAAAAATGATGTTGATGCTTTTCCAGCTTCCATAACAGTCTGCCGAGCTTCCTCATACATATCATCATCTTCATCCATAGATTCGCTATCATCAGAAAGTGATACATCTGACCCATCAAAAACAGGATTCCTCTCTGTGCTTACGTTATCTGGTGTTAGGTTTAGTTCATATGAAATCTCGTCTCTATACTGGTTTACAAGGTGTTTAACAACATTTTTAACTTCCTCTTCAGAAATATATGCGGACTGAATACGAGTAGGCTGCGACATTTCACCAGAAAGATAGAGCATATCTCCAGCACCAAGGAGCTTTTCAGCACCTGCCATATCCAAAATAGTACGAGAATCCACTTGTGATGCTACCTGTAGAGCTATTCGAGCTGGCACGTTTGCTTTAATAAGACCTGTAATAACATTCACAGATGGTCGTTGAGTTGAAAGAATAAGGTGAATACCAACAGCTCTAGACATTTGAGCAAGGCGCACAATAGCTGCTTCAAGCTCTCTTGGAAATGTTTGCATGATATCCGCAAGCTCATCAATGATGATAACAATATACGGCATCGAATCCGGAGCCTTTTCATCAGCTTTTACACCTTTCTTAAGTGCTGGTTCAATAATATTTTTATGGTAAGACTGAATGTCGCGAACAGAATTTTGTTCCAAAATGTCATAACGACGATTCATTTCTTTTGCTGCCCAACGCAATGCAAGAATAGCTTTCTTTGGTTCTGTGATAACCGGAGTGAGCAAGTGAGGAATCTTGTTATATAAGGTAAGTTCAACGCGCTTCGGATCAATCATAATAAGCTTCATTGCATCTGGGCTGTTACGATAGAGGAGGGAGGTGATGATTGTGTGAATTGTTACAGACTTACCAGAGCCAGTTGCACCTGCGATAAGAAGGTGTGGCATTTTAGCAAGATTTGAAAAATGAGATTTGCCAGAAATACCTTTACCAAGTGAAACAAGAAGTGGTTTGTCAGATTGCTGAAACTCTGCAGAAGAGAGAAGTGTTCCGAGGCCAACCATTGTTTTTGTTGTGTTTGGAATTTCAATACCTACAAGTGACTTACCTGGAATAGGAGCTTCGATACGAATAGGGTGGGCAGCAAGTGCTAGTGAGAGGTCGTTTTGAAGTGCGATTATGCGTGAGAGCTTCACGCCTTCAGCGGGCTTTAGAGCATAGCGGGTAACTGATGGGCCGATAGTGATCTCATCCATCTCTACGAGTATTCCAAAGTTTTGAAGTGTACGCTTAATGATGTTTGCGTTTGCTTTAATGTCTCCCACAACCGGCTTACCTTTGTCGTGTTCTAGAAGGTTTACAGGTGGGGGTGTGTAAATACCATGGAGCTCTTCTCGATTCTTATTTTGAGGAACGAACTCTTCTTCCTCTTTATTTCCTCCAAAAATACTGAAACCTTTTTTAGATTCTTTTGGTTTTTCTTCGTCAACTTTTTCTTCACCTTTTTTATCGAGTTTCTTTTCTTCTGCTTTTGGAATTTCTTTTAGAAGTTCCTCCTCATCTCCTGTGATAATCGGTTCGTGTTTTTTTCTAAAGAGTGAGATGAGTTTTCCTATGAGGCTCATGCGTAGTGATGTATCAAATATAATGAGAAGTGAAATAAAAAAGAATGTACCGAGAATCACAAAGCTTGCTTCAAAAGCAAAAAGTTGAATCATGGGAGATGATATCCAATGACCAATGATACCTCCTTTGCTTTCAGAAAGAAGTCTCACAGAAAGTAGCTCGATAAGCCCAAGCCCTGAGACGAGGAACAAACCTCCACCAATAAGTTTTGGTGTTGCGAGATTGTGGTGAAGTGATTTCAAAAATGAGATACCGAGAATGACACAAATAGTAGGGAGGAGGTAGTAGCCAATACCGAGGAGGTAGTCGAGACCTGCAAAAAGTTTTCCACCCACAAATCCTGCGTGACCAGTAGATGCCATTAAGAAAAATATTCCAAGTACTAAAAATAAAATTCCGGAAATTGTTTCAACAGTGTCTTCTCCTAGGTGTGAATATAGGTTCCATGATGAAGTAGTGATTTCGTCTCTTTTTGTTTTCTTTTCATCAAGATTTCGTTTGTCTTTTTTTGCCATAACTTGCCCACAATTATACCGCGAATACACTAATTTCAGAAGGGGAAAAATATGAGAATTCCGCGTTGATTTTCTTTTTCTAAAGACACCTGTATTGTTTTAAAGAACACGAAAAAATCCTACTGAATTTTTTCTCTGTACGTTGCCGTCGCGACTTCCAAGTTTCTTTAAAACAATACAGGTGTCTTTTCTCCCTTTCCCTCCTAAAAGCCACTCAATTCCTTTTTTACGAGTTAGTGAAAGTCTTCCAGAATTTCGCGAGCTTTTTAGAAAAATCAAACTGTTTGAAGCGAGCATGCTGAGTTTTTGATTTTTCGTGAAGAAAAGTGACCTGAAATTCTTAAGACTGTAACGCTTTAGTAAAAAAGAAAGTGGATGGCTTTTACCCTCCTTTTTGACTTTTATTTCAATAAGACTATAATCGGAATAAATGATTCTTTGTGTCTCCTAATATTCAAAAAAGACATAAAGGTCAAACGCAACCATGGACCAGAAAAACGACCTCACAATAAAAGACAATAGTATAAAAGACATTAAAAATGTGGCTATTTTTCAGAATGATTCTGATTTCTACCTTGTCCACAAGAAGGCAGAGAAGATTGCGGTTGCTACTTACATGATCAGTAATTTCTTTACTGCAGAGGAACCGATGAAGTGGTCTTTGCGTAAAGTTTCCACAGAGCTTATTAAAGACATTGTCTCACTCAGCTCAGCATCACTTTCTGTAAAAGATAGTCTAGTTCGTTCTCTTGTTTCAAAGATAGTTGAGCTCATCTCTCTATATGAAATAGCTCATCGAGCAGGCTTCATATCTTCAATGAATTTTTCTGTTATCAAAGAGGAGTTAGAGAAAATCTTAGAGCTTCTAAATAAGAGGGAGGGTAATTTGGTTGGCACAAAAAGCATCTCTTTTGATACTGCCTTTTTTGAAGTTCCGAAGGCCGATACTGAACTTAAAAACGAATCTGTAAATTCAAGTACAATATCAAAGACACAGGTCTGGAACTCGGCTCCGCATACTCCAAACATCTCACATACAAACACACCTCATTTCACTGCTCCAGTAGCACCAGCAAGTTCACATGCAGAGGTGCGAAAACCTATGTCCTTTATAAAGGACAGTTCACCAGTTGGTGCACAGGCTCAGAAAGATATAAAGGACAAACGTCAGCAGACCATCCTTGCTCTCATTAAAAAACACCGAACTCTTACTATTAAAGGTTTCACCGGTGTCATCAAAGGTTGTAGTGAAAAAACAATTCAGCGCGAGCTTCTGGCTCTAGTCGCAAGTGGTGTCCTTAAGAAAGAAGGGGAGCGAAGGTGGAGTACTTACTCCTTGGCTTAAGGTTTGAAATGTTGACTGGCTCAAGCAGTCAAAATCTTGGAGTCCCAGACCTGACCAGTGCACCAGTTTTTATATAGGACACGTATAACCTAATTGGACGTAATCGGGTACATGAAGTATTTCATAAAAGGTAGGATGTTCATCTTACACATTGGGGTGTTGAGCTAAACAGCCAAAATCTGCCCCCAGATTGCATTTTCTTCATATTTATGCTATACTTGTGGGGTGGTTTAAGAAGGCCCAAAAAGCCTATTTCTTCCAGCAAGTGAGAATCGCGTGAACGAGTAATCTCATTCACGGCGTTCGAACGCAGTTGGAACAAAGGGTTCAACACCCTTTATCCACATATTCCACAGGTGCACTGTTAACACTTTTAAAAAAGAGTATATACTTACGTGTAGTCCTGTAACGATTGTCACTTTGACATTTAAATAAGGCACAAAAATTTCCGAAATTTCTTTTCCTTTCACTGTCGCAAAATTCTAGAAAATCAGTTTAAATATTTGTTGCTAACCTTTGGTTTTGCGTCGATCTGTGTTCGCCAAAAGCGAGTGCGGATTTAAACCAAAGTTAGTGTTGTGTGTACAGTAATGTATACACCTCTCGTGCTGATTACACGATGAGTATTCCGCACTCAGTACTATCTGTATGGACCGTAGGTATCAGCTTACGCATTATTCGTTTCTTTATTAGTTATTAACTCCGCTTCCACTTTTATAATTAAACGGAAGAGGATTAATATTTTTAGTTCGCGAAAGCGGACGTTAGTTAAATTATGAAAACAATTTCAAAGATTGCAGCTATAGCTTTAGTTGCAGCATTCGTAGTTGTTGGCGCAGCGGCTCCAAAGGCACAAGCAGCGACAGTAGCAGAGCTTCAGGCAATGATTGCTCAGCTTACTCAGCAGATTGCAGCACTTTCAGGAACAACAGCTCCAGCAGCAACAACATTTACTTCAAACCTAACAGTAGGTTCAACAGGTGCAGAAGTTTCAGCACTTCAGAATTTCCTAGCATCAAAAGGTTTCCTTACAGCAACAGCTCGAGGTTACTTCGGTGCTTTGACAAAGGCAGCTGTAAAGGCATACCAGACATCAAAGGGTATTGCAGCAGTTGGAAACGTTGGCCCACAGACACGTGCAGCTCTTAATGCAGATGCAGCAGTTGCAGCTCCAGCAGGAACAACAACTACTACAACTACAACAACTGGTACAGTTTCAACAGTTGGTGCAGAAGGAACACTTTCAGTAACAAAGGGTGCTATCTCAAACTCAACTCTATACGAGGGTGATGTGAAAGCTCCTGTATTGTCACTTAAAGTAAAGGCTCAGTCATCTGATATCAAGGTAGATCGAATCAAGCTTGATCTTGGTTCTTCAACAGATATCTACAACAAAGATCTTAAAACTGTATATGTTCTAGATGAGAACAACAATGTTCTTGCTTCATCAGCTTTGAACTCAGATACAGTTGTAAAGGATTCTGGTGAATACTACATCACTCTTACTGGTATCAACTATGTTGTTGCAAAGGGTGCTTCAAAGTACATCACAATCGCAGCTGACGTTTACTCAAGTGTAAAGGCAGCTCCAGTTAATGTAACTGTTGCTCTTGTTGACAGTGCAATTCGTGGTACAGACGGTGCTGGTATTGATCAGTATGCAGGTTCTGCAGCTATCAGCCAGACAGTTTCAATCAACACAACTTTGACAGATTCAGCTGATGTAAAACTTTCAACTGATACTGCAACTCCTGCAACAGGTTCAGTTATCGCAAACAGCGGTTCATTGAACAATGAAGCAGACAAAGTTACTGTTCTTGCATTCGATGTTAAAGCAGAAAAGGACAATGTACAGATTACAGACCTTACAGCTACAACATCAATCACAACTACAGCAACTCTTACAAATGCATATTTGTACGATGGTTCAACTTTGATTGCGTCAGGTGCAGTTTCATCAAACAAAGTTACATTCAACGATATCAACTACAACATTTCAAAGGATTCTACAAAGACTTTGACATTGAAGGTTGATGTTCGAAATGCAACTGCAGATGCAGATCAGCTTACAGCTTCTGTAACTGCTTCTGGTATCTCAGCTCAGAATTCAACAGGTTCAAACATTTCTGTAACTGGTGGCGCAACTTCAAACACATTGAATGTTCAGAAGGCTGGCCCAGTTTACACATTAGTTGGAACACCTGCTCTTACAAAGAGCGCTATCGGAAATACAGCTTCATCTTCATACCTAGCAAGCTTCAACTTTAATGTTTCAGCTAAAGGTACAGACGTAGTTGTTGCTTCATCAAGTGCATTTGCTGTTGGAATCTTCAACGGTAATTCACAGGTTGGTTCAAACCTTGCTGCAACTTACGAAAAACCAACATCTGGCATTACAACAAATGCTAATGGTGATTACGTAATTGCTGATGGAAACACAGCAACATTCACAGCTTCTGTAAGCTTCACAGCTCCTGCAGGTGCTTACACAGTTGGTCAGATTGTAACTGCACGAGTTGTGTCAGCTACAACTTCAGCTGGTCAGGCAACATACATCTCAGATTCATTCCGAACAAACCAGCAAGCTATCTAACGATAGTTCAAGGTCTTGTCGAAATAAATTTCGCAGATTTACAAAAAACTCCCCGAAAGGGGAGTTTTTTGTTGCTTGAATTTATTCACGAAAACAGGGCTTCGTAAGGTTTAACCTTGAGTAACCCAAAACAAAACTCCACCCCTCACAGGGTGGTTTTTTGTTTTTTTGGTTCATTTTTACCGTGTGATATAATATTTCCCAAATGCAAAAAGATTTTGATAAATGGAAAGAAAATAAAAAGAAGGTGAATGATGCTATTTTAAACAGAGATTTATTTTTTCATGAAAGAGAAATCAGGGCTTCGCAAGGTTTAACCTTGGTGTAACCAGAGCCCAGCTCTCGGTAAAGCAAAAGGAATCTCGAAAGAGGTTCCTTCGGGCTACGGAGGTCCGACCTCCTGACGATTTTCTGCAGAAAATCGGGAGTGAAATATTAATGAAGGCTTATCCACATGTTTATTGACATATTTACAAATATGGAATATATTGTGTATGTGCCTGTGGGCGTAAGCCCCGTTCAGCTAAGGTATGTCCTAAGCTGAAGGCAGGCATAACAAAACCACCACCTTCAGGTGGTGTTTTTGTTATTCCTCTTCTATTCCTTCGGTAAAGAGTCTTTGACAACCATTTTTTATTTTTGAATACGGCATTACACTCCAAAAAGTTATATTACCGTTGCCGACTCTTCTTAAGATTGCTTTTATTTTTACGTTTTTAATTCCGATAATTGCTATCATTCCCCAATACTCCACTTCCTTCATTTGGGTAAATCCATCTTTTAGATTCTTTTTACCAATTGGATCCAGAGACTTTCGATATTCTTGAACGGTTCCTGATTTTCTGATTATTTCGAGTGCGAGAGGGAGTAGACTAAACTTCAACAATGTTTCTTTTTTGTTTCTTTCTCGACGTGCAGAAAATTGAAGATGGTGAAAACCATCAGAGTTAAGTGTAATATTTGTTTTGAAGTATGGATTATAAATTGTTTTCTGAGAAGTGTACAAATTGTGAGCTTTTTCTTTTTTTTCGATAAAATAATTTTCATCCATGTTGAGTTAAATTATACATATGTTTTTATGGTAAAACAATTTTTAACAAGAAAAAGCCCCCAATGCATACGTATATGCACAAGGGTCTTTTTCATAGTTATGCCTACATAGTAACACTGCACGTAAATGCATGCAAGTGGGTCGTTAGTCTTCGGCGAGGACCGTTCTTGACAATGAGTGAGTTTTTTATACCTGTGGATAACTTTTTGTTATTTGTAATTTTATTTTACTGATATAATTTTTTAATGCATAAAAAACTTTTTCTTAAGTTCTTTGTTCTATTTTTAATTTTGGTTTTTGTTTTCTCAGGTAAAGCTTTTGCTGACACTTCCAACATTGCAAAAATTTCTTTCATTACAGATCCACAGACTGTGAAGCCAAATGAAATTTCTAAAGAAATGACAATACAACTCCAGGACGCTTCTGGAAACAAAGTTGTAGCGCTTGAAACTATTCGTTTTGATGCTTTTCAGTCCACATCTCCGACTGGAATTTTTGTAAGTTGTACCACTCCCACAAATCCTCCCACAGATTACATAGCTAAAAATAGTTCAAACAAAAATATTTGCTATAAAGATTCAACGCAAGGTGCTTATATTATTACCGCTAAAACCAATAACACGATTATTCCTCTAGTCGCTACTCAGGGTGTTGTAGTTTCATCTGGACAAAATTCTGACCCAAATCCACTTGGCGGAAACTCTACAACAACTTCAACTACTACTTCCACAACTGCTGCAAGTACAACGTTGAGTACTACAGATTCTTCTTCCAATAATCTTGTGTATTCAAGCTATGTTTCTCTTTCTACGTATGACACTGTGGCTTTGAATGTGGAAGCGGGACGAGAACGTATTGCATACCTGCATGTTCCTATAGAATTTAAAACAAAGGGAGTGGACAAAAATACAGGCAAAGAAATTTATGATACTCACCATAGGTGGAGTTTTGGCGATGGTACATCGGGTGAGGGAAGCGAGGTAGTGCACACATATATGTTTCCTGGTGAATATACAGTGGTACTAAATTCCTATTCTCAAAATGAAGACGCTACAGATATTACAAAAGTAAAAGTAGTAAATGCTGATGTAAGTGCCTCGTACCATGAACAGTATGTTGGGCTTACAAACAACTCTAATGATGATGTAAATGTTGGTAGTTGGAAATTTAAAGGTAATAATAAAGAATATATAATTCCGCGGGACACAATAATTTTGGGAAAGGGGAGTATAAAAATTCCAAGAGTCGTGCTCGGCAGGGCGGGGGAAAGTTCTTCACTTTTATTTACATATCCAGATGATTCATCTATTTCTGAAGTTCGTCTCCTAAGTGATATAGATACACAAAAACAAATTGCTGAGATTCAAACAAAATTAAATAGTCTAAATAATGAACTTAGTATTGCTTATCAAAACTCAGATACAGGTGAAAATGTTTGGGTGGGGAATGACAGTGCTAGGCTCGTCTCTTCTCAAGATGTTGGTTCTCATATAGATGTTTCTAAAAAAGATATTTCTGAGACGGTTGCCGCACCTATTGAATCTTCAGCTGGAAAAAGTATTGTTGAAAAAGTTATGGAATTTTTCTCGAGTATGTTTAAATAAGAGTATGATAGATAGAACATCCGTTATTTTCATCCTTGTGTTTGTCTGTATTATTTTGACAAGTCTCGCCCTTTTTGGTTTCTTGTAGGCCTAGTGTGCACGATATATCATAAGTGGTATAATCTTTTCTATGAATAAGACAGAAATACTTGAACGACTTTTCGGCAGTGCAGCCAGGGTCAAAATTATAAAATTATTCCTATTTAATCCTAGTGAGATTTTTGATAAAGATACGATTGCGGAACGTACCAAGTCTTCGTCAAGCGAAGTTCGCAAGCAGATTACTGCACTAGAAAAAATGTCTCTTATACGCGGACGTTCATTTTTCAAAGAGTTTGAAAAACAAGGTAAGGTTGTGAAAAAGCGTATTGACGGCTGGTATGTGAATCCAGATTTTCCTTTGCTTTCAGCTCTTCAGATTCTTCTTATAAAAACAGCACCTCTTTCTCATGGAGAAATTGTGTCTAAACTTTCACATGTGGGAAAGCTAAAATTTGTTGTGATCTCAGGTGTTTTCATTCAAGACTTTGATTCACGAGTGGATATTCTTATTGTGGGGGACACCTTGAGTAAAGCCAAAATAGAGACAGCTATACGATCCATGGAAGCAGAGATAGGTAGAGAACTACGTTATTCATCCTTTGAAACAGAAGATTTTAAATATCGTCTAGATATGTATGACAAGCTCGTTCGGGATATATTGGACTTCAACCACGAAATTGTATTGGATAAATTAACGATTTCTTAAAAGCTATATACGTCCGTATATTATCCACACGAAGCTATTTACATGAATTAATTCATGGTATAATGAATGGGTCAGACAAGGTTGCTTATTGGATAAGTAAGTAACTATTAATAATCATTAATTCATTTAATAAAAATATATGATATTGCAGAATTGGGGCGCAGTGCTTTCACAGTCATTTGCAAACCTCTGGGTTGGATTTGTAAGTTTTGTGCCTGCACTTATAATCGCCCTCATAATCTTCATTGTAGGTTGGGTAGTTGGTGCATCACTTTCAAAGGTGGTAGAACAGGTTTTCAAAATTATCAAAGTTGACACAGCTCTTAAAGCAGCTGGTGTTGAAGATGTGACAAAGAAAGCAGGCTTCGAACTTAATTCAGGCAAATTTGTAGGCGAGCTTGTACGATGGTTTGTTGTAGTTGCTTTCCTTATTGCATCATTCGAGATTCTTGGTCTTACACAGGTAAATGATTTCTTGAAGGGTGTAGTGCTAGGCTATCTTCCAAACGTAATCGCAGCCGTTCTTATTCTTATGGTGGCAGTAGTTCTTGCTGACGCAGTTCGCAAGACAGTATCTGCAGGTATCTCTGCTGCTGGTGTTTCATCAGCAAACTTGTTGGGTTCAATTGCAAAATGGGCTATCTGGATCGTTGCATTGTTTGCAGCGCTTTCACAGCTTGGTATTGCTCCAGCAGTTCTCCAGACACTCTTTACTGGTGTGGTGATTGCACTTTCTCTTGCACTTGGACTTTCATTTGGTCTTGGTGGTCAGGAGGCAGCATCTCGCTATATCGAAAGTGTTCGACACGAAATTTCAAAGAAATAATTTTTCTTTATCCACAAAAACCCCTTGTTGCTAATGGCGACAAGGGGTTTTTGATTGTATAATATCTTCATAATAACTTAATTAAAAGATATGAATCCATATGAAGCACCTCCAGGAAAAGTCGAAGCGAAAAAACCTTCGCGTTCCGAAGAAATACAGATGCGCCGTCAAAAAATAGAATCTCTTCAGAGGGAGGTAGAAGAACTTCAGCTAGATGAAAACAAGAGTGAAATAGAAAAAAATAAAGCTCGAATTCAGGAGATAAGAGATGCAGAAAAAGCAGGAACACTTTCATCTTTATATAATTACTCGAGCAGCTTTGGAGATAAAGCCAACGAAGAGGTGGTGGCTTTAGAAAATAAAATACGTGAACTTGAAGGTTCTAAAAAGAAGCCAGAGATTAAGTCGGAAATAAAAAAGACTAATGTTGAGAGTGGGGATAAATCTGAAAAAGAATTTGATTACGAATCAAATAAAGAATACAGGGGTATGCTGGAAGATGAGTGTTTGAGGTGGTTGAAAAATGATGAAGATGCCAGAGCTTATTTTCTAAGATCTCGCTTAACTTTCGACAGGTCTGCGGATGGATATCTGATAGATTTCGATGGAAATGAAACCAACACTCTGCCTAGTCAAATAGATCCAGCTGAAATGCGTGTAGCTAAAAAAGTAAAAGCTGATTTTCTTGCACGGCATCCAGAATTTTCAAAGAAGGATAATGAAAGTTCAGGTAAAAAAGAAAAACCAGTGCCACAGCCAAAAAGCAAAAAAGAAAATATTTCTCCTGCGGAAACTGGTGTAAATGAAAAAGACCAAAAAGGAATATTTGAAAATGAAGTGGAAGTAGAAAAATTAGAGAAAGAAATAAAAAAAGCTGAGTCATTTGAAGCTTTAATAAAAATCATCCAAGGTATTGAAGCTGCACAAGGTTCTCCAAAATGGGTTTCAAAAAATTCTCTTTTGGGACGTATGTATCTTGTGCAAGCTGGAGAGATGTCGTTAGATGCAATACCAGAAAAAGCAGGTCTTAGAGAAAAAGTAAAAGAGTTTATGGAAAAAACTGTTTCTGGTGAAGAGAAAAAAGAAAACAGGAATATTGACTTAGAAAATGAAAAAAAGATAAAAGACAGCAAAAACTTTGGTGAACTTTTTTATGTACTCAATGATATAGGTAATGTAAAGGGCTCAGAAAAATCATATTCTGGTGAGGAACTAATTTCTATTATCAATAAAGTAAGATCTAATGAATTAGATATAAATTATGTAACTCGAACTCATGGTCTTCGAGAGAAGGTTTTGTTGTTGATGGATCAAGAAAAAAAAGATAACAAAAAGACTCAGACGAAAGAAGAAATCCTTAAAGAAGAGGGGGCTAAAGAGAAACAGGAAACGATGAGCATTGAAATGAAGAATGCTATTGAAACACTTGATGCAGTACGTATGCGTTACATGCTAGAAAACAAGAAGTACATGGAGAGTAGAAAGACGCAAGGTCTTATTGGTGGTTTATGGCAAAAGTTGCGTGGTATAAAACCTGAACCAGAACCAGCACTCCCTCAAGAGTTGGTGGCTTCTAAAGAAAATTTGAAGTTGGCAAAAATAGAACTCGGTAAGCAAATGATGAAGGAGGAAAAAGAAAGACTTGAAGGATTTGGTCTTTCCGATGAAGAAGTAAAAAAGAATCTTCAGATATTTAAATCAAAGGATTTAACAGAAAGGTTAGTGTTGGATGAGCAGCTCATTCTTGAAAAGTTTAGACAAGATTCGTGGGCTCCAAAAGAAAAAAACATTTTTTCTAAGGGATTAGAGTGGTATAGAAAGCAGAATCCAATTACAAAGTTTGTTGTAAGTACAATGGTTGCCGCTGGCGGAGTGTTAGCTGTTAGTGGGGCAGCGCCCGCTTCTGTATTTTTTACAGGTTCATATCTCATCCCTAGAGCTATCGCTATGGGTGTTGGTTTGGTTGGTGGTGAAGTTTTCAAAAAGTTAGTAAAAGACCATTCGGATGAAAATTTTGAAAAAGCAGTAGCTGACATGAGAACAAATTTTGGAAAGGGTGAACTAAACAAAGAAAATCTAGAAATCGCTGAAAACTATTTCAGAAGTGCTTCAGAAACAAAAGCTAAAGAAAAAGCTAAATACGACCTAGCAAAAAATCTTGTTATTGCTGCCACAGCCGCATGGGCAAATATTGGACTATCTTCTTTGGAAGCATATCTTACAAAGCCTGTATATGTTGGGGTAGATGATTCAACAGTTCCACAAGGACAATCAGCTCCAACTCCAAAATTAGAAGAGATCGATGCTGCAACAATTCCTCCTGTACCACCTGTATCTATGGACTTTACACATGTTGTAGGTCCTCGAGATAATATGTGGACAATACTTAGGGCAGACATGTCTGAGCATGTTCAAGGTTTCAGTTCTCTTTCAAGAGCGGCCCAGAACAATGCTGTGGATACTCTATGGCAGAAGTTTGTGCACGCTGATCCATCTCAGTTAAAAGCCATAGGTATTGTAAGTGGCGACCCTCATATTCTTGCTACTGGAGCAAAAATAAATATAGGAGGATTGGTTGACCAGGGTATGATGGATAAAGCATTCTCACATGCATCTAGTTTGTCATCTGCTAAGCTGGTAGCTCTTCATAATGATGCTGTGTATATGAAAGGCTTCAAAGGTATAATGCGTGAGCCTTATGTCAATGCTTATTTAAATTCTAGAAGATAATAAAAAACAATGAATAAATCAAAAGCTATAAACTTAGTTGAGAATCTCGGATGGATGGATTTGCCCGAAGCGGATCGTGATGCTTTATTGGAAAAAACAGGTGATCTTATTTTCCAAAAAGTACTAGCTAGAGTCATGGAAAAATTAGACGAAGAAGATAAATTAGAATTTGAAAAGATGTTCGAAGGTGATGTATCAGACGAAGAAGTGTTGAATTTCTTACGTTCAAAAATTCCAGACGTAGATGATGTGGTAAGGGGAGAAATAACTGAGTTTTTACAGGATGCTGACGATGTAATGTCTGCAATCAGTATATAAATTATATTTACCTTAATTAAAAGAAAAACCCTCCAGAATACACAATATTCCGGAAGGTTTTTCTTTTAAGTCTTTCTTCATTTAGCCCTCAACCTAGCCATTATTTTAGATCTTATAAATAAGGCTTAAAAACAGTTGACATAAAAACGCTTTTGTATATAATAACGAACGTTCTGAATATGTTAATCAACACCAAACACAAGCGGACAGTCTAAACACCACGTGTGTTTAGAAGGCACCGCTTAATGAGCGGTTTTTTTTAACTTCAGAATTGTATCTTTGACAATTTCATAAACAACGCTGCATACAACAGGAACGTATGCACGTTGTCAGGTAAAAGTAAGTATTAAACACAAACAGAAGAAACGAATTAATACACAACTTGTGGTTTTTAGATTTCCTAATAGGAAATCAAGAGCGTATGGTGGATGCCTTGGCTCTACATGGCGATGAAGGACGTAGTTTGGCTGCGATAAGTTTCGGGGAGGTGCCTAGCAACCTTTGATCCGAAAATCTCCGAATGGGGAAACCTATCCGCTTCGGCGGATGTCATTACAAATTTAGTAATGACGTGCACCTAGGGAAGTAAAACATTTCAGTACCTAGAGGAAAATAAAACAACACTTCACCAAAGCTTTGGTGAGTCACGCAAGTGATGCATCAAAGCTTTTCGTGAAGTAACATTCCCTTAGTAGTGGCGAGCGAAAAGGGAACAGCCCAAACCGAGCTCATGTCGCAAGACGTTGACTCGGGGTAGTAAGGCGGTAACGCTATGTTTACATAGCAAGAGTTACAAAATATAAAGTTAGAAGAAGTAGTTGGAAAGCTACATCCCAGAGGGTAATAGTCCCGTATTTAAAAACTTTATATCTCTTGTGTTACCGTTCTTGAGTACCTCAAGACACGAGTGGCTTGAGGGAATCTGCCGGAACTAACCGGTAAGGCTAAATACATGTAGAGACCGATAGTGAACTAGTACCGTGAGGGAAAGGTGAAAAGTAGTCCGGTGAGGACAGTGAAATAGACCTGAAACCATATGCTTACAAGGAGTCGGAGCGGGTATTTATATCCGTCACGGCGTGCCTATTGAAGAATGAGCCAACGAGTTAATGCATGCTGCTCGGCTAAGCCCCTTTAAAGGGTGGAGCCTCAGGGAAACCGAGTGTGAATAGCGCGAATATGTAGTATGCATTAGACCCGAAGCCAGAGCGAGCTTGCCATGTGCAGGGTGAAGTTTGACGAAAGTCAGATGGAGGCCCGAACCCGTTTGTCGTACAATGCATTGGGATGACATGTGGTAAGAAGTGAAAAGCTAATCGAGCCTGGTAATAGCTGGTTCTCTCCGAAATAGCTTTTGGGTTAGCGTCGTATGTTCCCCTTGGGGGTAGAGCACTGGAAGGTCTCAACAGGTCGAAAGATCGTGAGACCTATCAAACTCCGAATACCAAGGATTAAAAGTACGGCAGTTAGACTGTGGGGGCTAAGCTCCATTGGTCAAAAGGGAAACAGCCCGGATCTCAACTTAAGGTCCCTAAATCTATGCTAAGTGCAAATAAGGCGGTGGAATTTCTTAGACAATGAGGAGGTTGGCTTAGAAGCAGCCATCCTTTAAAGAAAGCGTAACAGCTCACTCATCAAGAGATTCTGCGCCGCAAATAATCGGGGCTAAGCATAGTACCGAAACTGAGGGTTTATCATATTTTATATGATGAGCGGTAGGAGAGTATTCGCATCTGCAGTGAAGGCAAAGGGGTGACCCATGCTGGAGCGTTGCGAAGAAAGAATGTTGGCACAAGTAACCACAAGAAGCGTGAGATACGTTTCCGCCGAAAGATCAAGGTTTCCTTGGCGATGTAGATCAGCCAAGGGTTAGTCGGGCCTAAGGGAATGACGAGAGTCGCACCCGATGGACACATGGTTAATATTCCATGACTTTCGCATGTTTCTATGGAGTGACGGAGAATATAAGCACAAGCTCATTATTGGATTTGAGTTGTTGGCTGTAGAGATGTTTTTTAGGTAAATCCGGAAAACTGAATTTAATTTCAAATCTCGATGCCAGAGAAATGCGTACCCTCGGGTATGTAGATTTGTGCCAAGAGTCTTCCAAGAAAAACTTCTAAGTTACACATGCGAAATCCGTACCGCAAACCGACACAGGTGATCAGGTCGAGCAGACCAAGGCGAATGGGTGAGAGGTCTCCAAGGAACTCGGCAAAAAAGCAGCCGTAACTTCGGGATAAGGCTTGCCTTCGTAAGAAGGCCGCAGCTAAAGTATTCCTGCCAACTGTTTATCAAAAACACAGCTCCCTGCGAACTCGCAAGAGGATGTATAGGGGGTGACACCTGACCAATGCCAGAAGGTCAAACGACGGCGTTCTTATCCGCAAGGGTAAGGGTGACTGTTGTAAGCCCTGGTGAATGTCGGCCGTAACTATAACGGTCCTAAGGTAGAGAATTTGTCGTAAGATGAATTCTCTAGGACTAGGACTGTTGTAGAAAAAGATAAACAATTAATTTAAAATCAAAACACTTCCAAGCTACCTAACATACCGAAATGTATGTTAGTCCAATCATGATTAACGAGAGACCAACGTCATGGGCCCTCCTCTTTATAAGAGAGGGCTAAGAGAGAGTCCAACTTAGAGGAATAGTTGAGCGAAATTCCTTGTCAGGTAAGTTCTGACGCGCACGAATGGTGTAATGAGTGGGAAACTGTCTCGGAGACCTGCCCAGTGAAAATACAGTACCGGTGAAGATGCCGGTTACCTGCAGTTAGACGAAAAGACCCCAGAAGCTTTACTACAACTTGGTTTTGCGCATATATTTCTATTGCGTAGCATAGGTGGGAGGATTTGAAGTCACGATTTCGGTTGTGATGGATCCGACAGTGAAATACCACTCTATGGTTGTATATGTGCTAACCTCAACGGAAAAAACGGTGAGGAACAGAATCTGGTGGGTAGTTTTAGTGGGGCGCTATCCTCCTAAAAAGTAACGGAGGAGTTTATTAAGGTCAGCTAGGTGCGAATGGAAACCGTGCCGATAGTGCAATGGCCAAAGCTGGCTTAACTGCAAGACGTACTTGTCAAGCAGGTGGGAAAGCA
>SESF01026944.1_pt1 | contig 40080 bp, 40 predicted proteins | sample 3171521 | NCBI WGS metagenome assembly SESF01 (sample SAMN10866945, study PRJNA518727) | freshwater metagenome | biome: subpolar coniferous forest; feature: holomictic lake; material: water; isolation source: holomictic Lake 227, 6 m and 8 m depth | place: Canada: near Kenora, Ontario | collected...
AATGCGGAGGGCGTGGACGGGGAGTTCGACCGGCCGAAGGGCCGCCGGGCCGAGTGGCTGACGGAACCCGGGCAGGCGACACTGGCGGCGGCCATCTTCAAGGGACCGAAGCCCGAGGTCGATGGCGTCTGCACCTCGACGTGCGAAGCGGCCACTCACCCTGCCGATGATTCGCCGTCTGGCCGCCGGGCTCAAAGTCCCAGCCGACATCCTGGTGCGGGACTATCCGGCAAAGCGGCAGGCAGCTTGAGGCGCCAGTCTCATGATTGGGGCAACATCCGGCCGCAATTCTCGGGTTATGGGTCCGCGCACAGCAGGGTGGCGGCGGCGCCACAATCGCCGGGCGGATCGCGCAGCCACCCGGCCGCGGCACGCCGCTTGCGTTTCCCGTTCGTCCCCGGTGTTTCGCCAGAGATCCCGGGGCTCTGACGGCCAGAGGCCGGCAGGTTTTGCCCTCAGGCGGGGAAAATCCTGCCGGGCCGGACCGACAAGAGACCGGAACCACGAAAGGGAACCTCCATGGCACTTTCCGCCGGCACCACCGCCGACCTGCTGCTCGGCTGCGGCACCTCATCCTATTCTTTTGCCAAGGATCACCGGGGACAGCCGCTGATCGCCACCATGGCCGACGTCAACGCCGCCACCAAGCCGTCCGACAAGCTGGCCATCGCCGCCCAGGTCGCCGAATCGGTGCGGCTCCAGGCCGACGCCGCGATCAGAACCGGCCGCGCCGACCGCGTCGCCGACATGACCGCCCAGGCCAGACAGGTGATGGATGCCGTCACCGCGGTGGTCAGCGCCCTCCGGAGTCCGGACACCCAGGGCAGCGATGGCAAGACCAAGGCCAAAACCGGCGCCACCGCCGCCGACCCGGCGCTGAAATCCTATCAGGACAAGATCGCGAAGGTGCTGACCTCGCTGGCCGGCTCCCTGCCCGGTCTCAAGGCGCTGACCGCGCGCGCGCCAAAGGATGTCGCGGGCAAAACCACCGACAGTCTCAAGAGTATCGACACCGCCGCCGCCGACGCCGCCACGCTGGCCGGGACCTCCTGGCAGCCGGTGATGACGCCGGCCAGCCGCAAAAACGGCGGCAGCGCCCCGAGCGCCGCCCGTCTCGCCGGCTCGATGCCCCGGTTGCTGGATCTGCTGGCCTGATCCCGGCCGGGACCGCCGCTCCGACTCAGGCTCCGGCTTCGGCCCGCCGTTTGAGCGCCTGATTCATGGCCTCGAAGCCAGCGCGGGTGGCCTCCTGAAGCGCCGGGATGAACAGCGGCATCAGCACGCCGGAAAACTGCTCAACGTGACGCAGCCGGCAGCGGTCGGACTCCAGCCGCTCGATCTCGAAACCATGCTCGCCGTCAAAAAGACCGGGAGCCATGACGTGGCCGGCCCAGCGCAGCTCGCGCGGCCGGGCCGCCACCGTCAGCACCGGTTTGAAGCGCAGCGCCGGCTTACCCGGCAGCGCCAATTGCACGATCAGCACCGATCCCACCTTGAGCACGCCGGTGATGGCGGTGATGAAGGGATTCCACTCCGGATAGGCGGGAAAATCGGTCAGGACCGCCCAGACCCGGTCGGCTGGCGCGGCGATATCGATGCTGGTGTCGAGTTGGGTCATGCCGGCGGGGCTGTCATGCGGGGCGAAGGAGGGCACGGTACAGCGCCGCGGTCGCGCCGTCAAAGCAGACGAACCGCATCGCAGCACCGACCGGGGGGATGGCGCGGCTGCGGCACGCCGCCGCAGCCGGACTCCGCTCAGATGCCGACACGGCCGCACCCGCACAGCCGATGGGCCTCGATCGCCCGGGCGATCACCGCCGCCGCCTCATCGGCCCCGCCCCAACGGGCCACCCGCAGCGCCCGGGTGCGGAAAAGATCGCGGAAATTGGCGAAGAAATCGCCGGCCTGATCCAACAGCGCCGAGGGAAGCGCTTCAAGGGAGGTGGTGCCGGAAAAAAACGGATGCAACCGCTGCACCGGCACCGCCAGCAGCCGCAGCTGATCGGGACCGCCATCGTCGTCGGCCAGTTCCACCAGCCCGATCGGGCGCGAGCGCAAGATCGCCCCCGGCAGCACCGAGACCGAGCCGACCACCAGCACCTCGCACGGTTCGCCATCGGTCATCGCGGTGTTGGGCACAAAGCCGAAATTGCCGGGATGGTAGATCGGGGGCTGGGCGATAGCATCGCAGCGCAGCGGAATCTCAACCACGACGTTGATGTCCCAGGGCGGCGCCTGGCCGGCCGGAATCTGCTGGAAATCCATACCCGTCTCTCTCGCCCGCCGCCCCCCCGACCGGGAAAGGCGCCAAGCCCCCGTGTATAAGCGCAATCGCCGGCCAAGGCTACAGCCTCGGCGGGCGCCGCCCGGGCGCCAACGGGGCGCTTGCGACCCGGCCAGGGAGTGCTATCGTCAACCCTGCCGACATCCCCGAGACCGCCGCCAAAGCCGCACACCATGACCGAGACCCTCGCCGCCGCCGTCGCCGCCCATCAGGCCGGACGCCTCGATGAGGCCGAAGCCGGCTACCGGCGTCTGCTCGCCGCCGAGCCCAGGCATGCCGACGCCCTGCATCTCCTGGGTGTGGTCCGCCATCAGCAGGGCGCGAATCCCGAGGCGGTGGACCTGATCTCCCGCGCCATCACGCTCCAGCCCGGGGTCTACAAATACCACTACAACCTTGCCGCCGCCCTCCAGGCGCTGGGACGCTACGCCCCCGCCCTCGAGCAGTACCGGCAGGCGGCGGCCCTGGCGCCGCCGGTGACCACCGTCCGCCTCGCCCTCGGCCATCTGCTTCAGAGCCTCGGCCGCCCGGCAGAGGCCGAGCCCGAGTTCCGCCGCGCCGTGACCGAGCATCCGCGGGAGGGCGCCGCCCATGCCGGGCTGGGCGCCAGCCTCCACGCCCTCGGGCGGCTGGAAGAGGCTGCGGCATGTTATCGCACCGCGGTCTCGCTGCATCCCGCGGACGCCGCCACCCAGTTCACCCTCGGTACCGTATGCCAGGCGCTGGGCCGGTTGGAGGAGGCCGAGGACCGCTACCGCGCCGCCCTCGACCACCGGCCCGGCCACGCCCCGACCCTGGTCAATCTGGGCACCGTGCTGCACGCCCAGGGCCGGCTGAAGGACGCCGCCGCCGCTCATCGCCGGGCGCTCAAGGCCCAGCCCGACTTCGCCCCCGCCCATGTCAACCTCGGTGCCGTGCTCCAGGCGCAGGGCCGGATGATCGAGGCGGTGAAGCATTACCGCAAGGCACTGGTGCTCAGCCCCAGCGATGCCGGCGTCCATTTCAACCTCGGCACCGCGGTGCAGACCGTGGGCTGGCTCGAGGAGGCGGTGCGCTGCTATCGCGACGCGCTCCGGCTCTGGCCGTCCTATGCCGAGGCCGCCAACAATCTCGGACAGGTCCAGGAGGAGATGGGTCATCTCCATGAGGCCACGGCGTCGTTCGCCGAGGCCTGCCGGCTCAAGCCCGAGCGGTCGGCCTTTCACAATGCGCTCGGCTGCTGCCTCTATGCCCTGGCCCGTCACGATCCCGAAGGCGCCCGCGACCGCACCCGCGCCTGGCTGGCCGCCCACCCCGGCCAGCCGATTGTCCGCCACATGGCCCGCGCCCTGCTCGCTGACGGCCCGCCGCCGGCGCAGCCGCCCGAGGACTATGTCCGCCTGCTCTTCGACGGCTTCGCCCCCAGCTTCGAGCACGAACTGCTCTCGATCGGCTATTGCGGGCCCGAGCTGATGGCCACCGCCTTCGCCCGGGTGGTGCCGGTGCCGACCGGCACCCTCGAGGTGCTGGACGCCGGCTGCGGCACCGGCCTGTGCGCGCCGGTGCTGAGGCCGTGGGCGCGCCGCCTGACCGGCGTCGACGTCTCGGAGCGGATGCTCGATCTGGCCCGCCGGCGCGGTCTCTACGACAGCCTGGAGGCCGCCGAACTCGCGGTCTGGCTCGCCGGCCGGCCCGGCCGCTTCGACCTGATCGCCGCCGCCGACGTGCTCTGTTATGCCGGTGACCTCGGGCCGCTGATCGCCGGTCTGGCCGACGCCCTCAAGCCCCAGGGTGCGCTGGCCTTCACCGTCGAACAGGCGCCGGACGCCGAGACGCCCTATCTGCTGGCGCCCCACGGCCGCTATCTCCACGGCGAATCGGCCCTGCGCCGACTGCTGGCCGGCCATGGCCTTCTGGTGAGCCATCTCGGGGTGGCCAACCTCCGCAACGAGAATGGTCAGGCGTCCCCCAATCTGGTCGTGCTGGCGACCCGATCGTGACCCCTTGGGCACAGGGCCTCTCAAGGTCTGACAAAAGCGTTGCGGCGGCGCTGCTAATAGTTACTATGACCTGCTCACTTTACTGGAGCGTTTGCCGCTTGTCCGGAGTCGCCTGATGACCGAAGTCGTCCGCCTGACCGATGAAGACTATGATGAGTTGCGGCGCTTCGTTGCCCGGACCCCAAAAGGGCGCGCCTTCCTTCGCGAGCACGAACGCCGGTCGCAGAAACTGGCCGCCGAAGAGGTGATCCGACTAATTAACGATCTGCGCGAAAGCTGGCACCAGCATGCCAGCGGCGTCGATGCCGCGACCCAGGTCGAGGTGCTGCGCCGCGAGCTTCAGGACATGAGCGCCTCGATCGTCCATGCGCGCCGGGAAATCGCCTCTTTGCGCCCCAAGGAGGAGACCGAGGGCAACGACCGTATCGTTACGGCCACCAATGAGCTGGACGCCATCGTCCAGTCCACCGAGCGGGCCTCGTTCGACATCCTCAACGCCGCCGAGCGCATGATGGACCTGACGAGCAAACTGCGCGCCGCCGCCGCCCCTGCCGACATCTGCGCCGATATCGAGAACGAAATCAGCAACATCTTCACAGCCTGCTCGTTCCAGGACCTGACCGGCCAGCGCACGACCAAGGTGGTCAACGCCTTGCGCTACATCGAACAGCGGGTGGCAGCGATGATGTCGATCTGGGGCGCCGACAGCAACACCCGGGCCGGCGGCCGGGTCGACGGGCCGGTGGACAACCGCCCCGACGCCCACCTGCTCAACGGCCCCTCGGACAGCGGCGTCAACCAGGACGAGATCGACCGCCTGCTCGGCGGCACGTTCACCCCGACCACGCCCTGCCCGCCGGCGCCCCCGCCGGAAACGGCGGCTTCGGCCTCGCCGGCGATCGCCCCGGCTCCAGCCCCGGCGCCCGAACCCGCCGAAGCCGGCCCGGCCATGGGCCAGGGCGACATCGATTCCCTGTTCGGCTGACGGTTGCAGCTGCGAGGGAGCCCTTCTTTCGCGGCACGCGGGGTGCTATACAAGCACTGTCCGTCCCTGGCGCGCCGCCCCGTGCTGCGTCAAGGCCGTAACGGTATTCCGGTTCTTCCTTCGCGCCCACCCACCCGGGAGTCATCCACCCCATGAGCAAGATTAAGGTCGTCAATCCGATCGTCGAACTCGACGGCGACGAAATGACGCGCATTATCTGGCAGTTCATCAAAGAAAAGCTGATCCTGCCCTATGTCGATGTCGACCTCAAATACTATGATTTGAGCATCGAGAACCGCGACAAAACCGCGGACAAGGTCACGATCGAGAGCGCTGAAGCCATCGCCAAGTACGGCGTCGGCGTCAAGTGCGCGACAATCACGCCCGACGAAGCGCGCGTCAAGGAATTCAACCTGACCAAGATGTGGAAGTCGCCCAACGGCACGATCCGCAACATCCTGGGCGGCACCGTCTTCCGCGAGCCGATCATCTGCCACAATGTGCCGCGCTATGTCCCGGGCTGGACCAAGCCGATCATCGTCGGCCGCCACGCCTTCGGCGATCAGTACAAGGCGACCGACTTCAAGGTCCCCGGCGCTGGCAAGCTGACCATCAAGTGGACGCCCAAGGACGGCGGCGAACCGATTGAACACGAAGTGTTCGATTATCCCGATGCCGGCGTGGCCATGGCCATGTACAACCTGGACGAGTCGATCTCCGGTTTCGCCCACTCCTGCTTCCTCTATGGTCTGGATCGCGGCTACTCGGTCTATCTGTCGACCAAGAATACGATCCTCAAGGCCTATGACGGCCGCTTCAAGGACATTTTCCAGGCGGTGTTCGACCAGCACTACAAAACCAAGTTCGCCGAGGCCCGGATTGTCTACGAGCACCGGCTGATCGACGACATGGTCGCCTCCGCGATCAAGTGGGAAGGCGGCTTCGTCTGGGCCTGCAAGAACTATGACGGCGACGTCCAGTCCGATGTCGTGGCCCAGGGCTTCGGCTCGCTCGGCCTGATGACCTCGGTGCTGATCACCCCCGATGGCAAGACCGTCGAGGCCGAGGCCGCGCACGGCACGGTGACCCGCCATTATCGCGAGCACCAGAAGGGCCGGGAGACCTCGACCAACCCGATCGCCTCGATCTTTGCCTGGACCCAGGGCCTGTCCTATCGCGGTCGCTTCGACAACACCCCCGACGTCTCGCGCTTCGCCGCCACCCTCGAAAAGGTCTGCGTCGATACTGTCGAGTCGGGCTTCATGACCAAGGACCTCGCGATCCTGATCGGCCCCGACCAGCCCTGGCTGACCACCCGCCAGTTCCTCAACAAGCTCGACGAAAACCTCAAGAAGGAAGTGGCCAAGGGCTGAGGCCCGCGATCCTTCCGAACGAAAAAGGCCGGGGCGGCATCACCGCCCCGGCCTTTCTTTTTCGGCCCTAAAGCCCGACCAGCGTTACACCGCCGGGTTGGTCTTGACCTGGAAGTTGTGGTGGGCCTCGATGTAACGGACGGTGCCGGTCTGGGAGCGCATCACCACCGAGTGGGTGTAGGCGCCGCCGGCGAAGCGGCGGACGCCGCGCAGGAAGCTGCCGGTGGTGACCCCGGTCGCGGCGAACATGACGTTGCCGTGGGCGAGATCGTGAATCTCATACTTGCGGTTGAGATCCTTGATCCCCCACTTGGCGGCACGGCTTTTCTCATCGTCGTTGCGGAACAGCAGCCGGCCCTGCATCTGGCCGCCGATGCACTGCAACGCCGCCGCCGCCAGCACGCCCTCGGGCGCGCCGCCGGAGCCGATATAGATATCGACGCCGGACTCCGGCTGGGAGGTCGCAATCACGCCGCTGACATCGCCGTCGGTGATCAGTTGGATGCGCGCGCCGGCCTCGCGGACCCGGGCGATCAGTTCGGTGTGGCGCGGCCGGTCGAGGATGCAGACCAGCAGGTCGGAAACCTCGCAGTGCTTGGCTTTGGCCAGACTGCGCAGGTTGACCGCCGGCACCTCGTCGATATCGACCACGCCCGCCGGCAAGCCGCCGCCAACCGCCAGCTTATCCATGTAGACATCGGGAGCGTTGAGGAAACCGCCCTTGTCGGCGAACGCGATCACCGCCAGCGCGTTGGCCGCGCCCTTGGCCGTGATGGTGGTGCCTTCGAGCGGATCGAGCGCGATGTCGACCTGCGGCCCCTTGCCGAATCCAACCTTTTCTCCGATGTAAAGCATCGGGGCCTCGTCGCGCTCGCCCTCGCCGATCACCACCGTGCCGTCGATGAAGAGGCTGTTGAGCGCGGTGCGCATGGCGTCGACCGCCGCCTGATCCGCCGCCTTCTCGTCACCCCGGCCCATGAGCAGCGACGCCCGCAGGGCCGCGGCCTCGGTAACGCGGACCGCCTCAAGCGCCAGATTGCGGTCCATCTTCAAGTCTTCAGACATCCTCTGCTTCTCCCGACTGCCGTGTTACCAGATTTGGTTCAGAACTGTTCGATGCGGATCAGACGCGGCGGCTCCAGCACCGCATCCTGCGCCGCGATAATCGCGAGCGCCCGCTGCATCGACGCTTCATCGGTGTCGTGAGTGGTCAGGACCACCGGCACTTTTTCCCCGGGCGACCGCTCGTCCTGGAAGAACTTGGCGATCGACACCCCGGTGTCGCTGAGCGCCTTGGCCACCGAGGCCAGCACGCCGACCTCGTCCCGCACCATCAGGCGCAGGTAATAGGCGCCGACCCGGGCCGACAACGGCGCCGGCTCGATCGCATCCAGGGCCGCCACCGGCACCCCGAAGGCCGGCGCGATGCGCCCGGCCGCAATGTCGAGGATATCGGCCACCACCGCCGAGGCGGTCGGCGCCGCACCGGCCCCCCGGCCGACCAGCATCACCCGGTCAACGAAATCGCCGACGATGGTCACGGCGTTGAAGACGCCGTCGACCCCGGCGATCGGCGCCCCGGCCGGCACCAGACAGGGATGGACCCGCTGTTCCAGGACCGCGCCGCTGCGCCGGGCGATGCCCAGCAGCTTGAGCCGGTAGCCCAGCAGTTCGGCATATTTGATATCGAGGGCCGAGAGATGACGAATGCCTTCGACGGTGCCGGGCACGAAGCGGACCCGGCAGCCAAAGGCAACCGAGGCCAGGATCGCCACCTTGTGCGCGGCGTCGATGCCATCGATGTCGAACGAGGGATCGGCCTCGGCGTAGCCCAAGGCCTGGGCCTCGGCGAGCACGGTGGCAAAATCCAGCCCCTCGCGACTCATCCGGGTCAGGATGTAGTTGCAGGTGCCGTTGAGAATGCCGTGAATCTCGAGGATACGGTTGCCGGCCAACCCTTCGCGCAGCGCCTTGATCACCGGAATGCCGCCGGCCACCGACGCCTCGAAGCCAAGGGTCAGCCCCCGGCCCTCGGCGAGTTCCACCAGTTCGGCACCGTGATAGGCCAGCATCGCCTTGTTCGCGGTCACGACATGCCTGCCGGCGTTGAGCGCGGTCTTGGCGACCGTCAGCGCAATGCCGTGGGCGCCGCCGATCAGTTCGACCACGACGTCGACCTCGGCCTCGCGGGCCATGGCCACGGCGTCGCCGTACCAGCGGACCCCCGAGAGATCGAGACCGGGCGGCGGCTCCAGCGCACTCACCGCCGCCAGGTCCACCGGCCGGCCAACCCGCGTCGCGATCAGCCCGGCCTGCTGTTGCAGCAACCGTACCGTGCCGCCGCCGACGGTACCCAGTCCGGCAATCGCGACCTTGAGGGGAGAGGTCATGGATGGCCTCCCGGAATCAATTGAATCAACGTCACCATCACCCCCACCAACACCACCATCATGCCCCCGAGCTTGAGCACCAGACGCTGCCCGATCTGCCGCATATCCGAACGCAGCAGGGAGATCTCCGAACGAACGCCGGTGATCTCAACTTCCAGACGATGCCCGACCGCCCCGATCTGGGATTTCAGCCCGTGCGCGGCCTCCCCCAGACCGGCCTTGCTGGCGGCCTGGGTGTCCATGACATCGGCAAGCGCCTCCACCGGCTCGGCGGTGAATCCCACCTTCCGGAGCCTGAGGACGGCGCTGGCGCTCATTGCGGCACCTTGTTGCGCGGATCGAGAATCATCTGCGCCCGAGTCGCGGCATCGGCGGCGGCCAGCGTGGTCGCGAGCGGGCTGGACAAAAAGAGTTTGATGCTGCGGCAGGCCTGCCGGATGCGCTGCTGGTTCTCGACCAGGGCAAGCCGGACATGACCGTCGCCATATTCCCCGAAGCCGATACCCGGCGACACCGCGACCCGGGCGTACTGAAGCAGCACCTTCGAGAACTCCAGCGAACCGAGATGGGCGAACTGGGGCGGGATCGGCGCCCAGGCGAACATGCTGGCCGGCGGACTCGGCACCTTCCAGCCGGCGGCGGCCAGACCGTCGATCAGCACGTCGCGCCGGGCCTTGTAGAGGGCACGGATCTCGGCGACGCAATTCTGCGGGCCGTTCAGCGCCGCGGCGGCCGCGACCTGGATCGGCGTGAAAGCACCGTAATCGAGGTAGCTCTTGATCCGGGCCAGCGCCGTGATCAACTTTTTGTTGCCGACGGCAAAGCCGATGCGCCAGCCGGGCATGTTGTAGGTCTTGCTCATCGAGGTGAATTCGACCGTGACCTCGCGGGCCTCGGGAATCTCCAGCATCGAAGGCGGCGGCTTGTCGTCGAAATAGATTTCAGCGTAGGCGAGGTCCGAGAGGATGAAGATGCCGTGCTTGCGGCAGAACTCGACGATCGGCCGGTAAAAGTCGAGATCGACCACCTGCGCCGTCGGATTCGACGGGTAGTTGAGCACGATGGCGATCGGCTTGGGCACGCTGTGCCGCACCGCCCGCTCCAGCGTCTCCATGAACGAATAGTCCTGCCCGACCGGCATGTGACGAATCGCCGCGCCGGCCAGGATGAAGCCAAAGGGATGGATCGGATAGCTGGGGTTGGGCACCAGAATCACATCACCGGGGCTGGTGATCGCCTGAGCGAGGTTGGCCAGGCCCTCCTTGGAGCCGATGGTCACCACGGCCTCGGACTCGGGGTCGATCGCAACGTTGAAGCGGCGTTTGTAATAGGCCGACACCGCCTTGCGCAATCCGGGGATGCCCCGTGAGTTGGAATACCGGTGGGTCTTCGGGTCCTGCACCGCCTCGACCAGCTTCTCGACGATGTGGGGCGGCGTCGGCTGGTCGGGGTTGCCCATGCCGAGGTCGATGATGTCCTCGCCGGCGGCGCGGGCACGCGCCTTCATGGCGTTGACTTCGGCGAACACGTAGGGGGGCAGTCGTTTGATGCGGTGGAATTCGAGGTCGCTCATGCGTGCTCCGGAACCTTGCGGCCCGGTTCTCTGTCGCCGGGCGATTCGGGTAGATACTGCGATGCCCGCCGTCTTTCGAGGCGTTTTTTGGCAGGGGCGCTGCCCCGCTTCTTCATGTCACATTCTGCCGCCCTTCGAAAGGTGCCGCCGCCCAAAAAACGCTCAGCGCCTTCCGGGCGGCAGCACCGGCGGTGGTTCGGGCGGTTGCGGCGCCACCGCCTTCAGCGCCGCGTCGACGGCGCGGGCGGCCTCGCGGGCGGCGGCCAGACGCTCGATCTGCCGCTGCCGCTCCTCGGGGCCGGGCGGCGGCGGCGGCCGGTCGGGCACGCTGTAGAGGCTGGGATAATCGGGATCGCTGCCGCTCATGCGCCGGATCGGGCTTTCGGCCCCGGACAAGGGCACGGTCTCGCCGGCCAGATAACCATAGCCGAAGCCGGTATCGAGAATGCGATCGTCGCAGCCCGAGAGCAGCGCCGCCGCCGCCAGACCGGCGAGCAGACGCGGCCAGCCCCCTCCCCTCCGGGACTCGGGCCGTTCTTTTGGGCTTTCGGCCCGGCAACGGCCGCCCCAGCGGCCGGATGAGCCTTGGTGTCGCATCCGGAAAAGCATTGTGAATCCGGGCAGTGAAATTTCTCTCAGGATGTTGTATGAAAAGACTCGACACATCAAGTCCGACTCCGCTACCGGGCCGATGGGGGGAACGCCCACGCAACCCACCGTGTGCCCCGACGTAGTCTAATCGAAGGTAAAAAGGACACTCCCATGGCCGAAAAGCAGGGCCCCGACGTCAAGATTCCCGATCCGGTCGAAATGTCCCGGGCCATGGCCCGGATCGCCGAACGCAGCCAGCGTCTCGTCACCGATTTCCTCAGCCGTCAGGCGACCGAAGGGTTCAAGGGCCCCTCGGACCCGTTCAATGTCGGCCAGGCTTTCCTGGAGATGACGGCGAAAATGATCGCCGATCCGGCGAAAATGGTCCAGGCGCAGATGTCGCTGTGGCACGACTACATGACTCTCTGGCAGCGCACCACCCAGCGCCTGCTCGGCCAGGAAGCCGAACCGCTGATTGCGCCCGCCAAGGACGACAAGCGGTTCAAGGACGCCGCCTGGGACGAAAACACCCTCTTTGACTACGTCAAGCAGTCCTATCTGCTGACCGCGCGCTGGCTTCAGGGCTCGGTCAAAGAGGTCGACGGCCTCGACGAAAAGACCGCCAAGAAGGTCGATTTCTACACCCGCCAGTTCGTCGATGCGATGGCCCCCTCGAACTTCGTGGTCACCAACCCCGAAGTGCTGCGGACCACCGTCGAGTCGGGCGGCGAGAACCTGGTCAAGGGCCTCGAAAACATGCTGAAAGATCTGGAGCGCGGCAAGGGCCAGCTCAAGATCAGCATGACCGATTACGATGCCTTCAAGATCGGCAAGAACATTGCCCTGACTCCGGGAAAGGTGATCTACCAGAACGAACTGATCCAGGTCATTCAGTACAATGCGAGCACCGAAGAGGTCTACAAGCGGCCGCTGATGATCGTGCCGCCCTGGATCAACAAGTTCTACATTATGGACCTTCGCGAGAAGAACTCCCTGATCAAGTACTGTGTCGATCAGGGCTTCACTACCTTCGTGATGTCCTGGGTCAACCCGGACGAAAAGCTGGCCAACAAATCCTTCGAGGATTACCTGATCGAAGGCCCGCTCGCGACCCTCGACGTGATCAAGAAGGCGACCGGCGAGGACGAAGTCTCGGCACTCGGCTACTGCCTCGGCGGCACGCTGCTGGCCTCGACTCTGGCCTACATGGCGGCCAAGGGCGACGACCGCATCAAGTCGGCGACCTTCTTCACCACCATGCTGGACTTCGCCGAAGCCGGCGAGCTGTCGGTGTTCATCGACGAAGAGCAGATTTCGATGCTCGAGGAAACGATGAGCAAAACCGGCTACCTCGATGGCAGCCAGATGGCCACCACCTTCAACATGCTGCGGGCCAATGACCTGATCTGGTCGTTCGTGGTCAACAACTACCTCCTCGGCAAGGATCCGTTCCCGTTCGATCTCCTCTACTGGAATTCGGACTCGACCCGGATGCCGGCGGCAATGCACAGCTTCTATCTGCGCAACATGTATCAGAACAACAAGCTGATCCAGCCCGGCGGCATCACGCTGAAGGGCGTGCCGATCGATCTGACCAAGGTCAAGACCCCGGCCTACTTCGTCTCGGCCCGCGAAGACCATATCGCGCCCTGGACGTCGACCTACGCCGGCGCCCAGCACTTCACCGGCCCGGTCAAGTTCGTGCTCTCGGCCTCGGGCCACATCGCCGGCATCATCAACCCGCCGGCGGCCAACAAGTACTGCTACTGGACCAACCCCAAGCTGCCGAAAAGCCCCGACGCCTTCCTCCAGGGCGCGACCCAGAATCCCGGGTCCTGGTGGACCGACTGGGCCAAGTGGGCGCAGAAGCCCGCCCCGGCTAAGGTTCCGGCCCGCGTCCCCGGCACCGGCGAGTTGCCGGCGATCGATGAGGCGCCCGGCTCCTACGTCGCGGTGCGTCTGGTCTGAACCGGCTTTCAGCCGACTCGAGTCGAAAAGAAGGGCGGGGGCAACCCCGCCCTTTTTCGTTGGCCGGGCGGCGCGATTGGACAGCATCGACCGAATCGGCTAGACTTGGCACGAGAGGTGATCCATGAGCGCATCGGCGGTCCTCAAGCTTCAGAAGGTCGGCTTCACCGTTGAGCAGGTGGAAGCGCTGGCCGATTTCATGGATACCCAGGCCGCAAGCAAGGCAGATCTGATCAAGGAGACCGCGGCGATCCAGGCCGCCGCGGCGGAGAATAAGGCCGAACTCAAGGCGGAGATGGCGGAGGTCAAAACCGAACTCAAGGCGGAGATGGCTGAACTCAAGGCGGACATGGCCGAACTCAAGACCGAACTCCGGACCGAAATGGTCGGACTGAGGGGCGAGATCGAACTCGCCCGCCGCGATCTCAAGATCTGGGCCTGCGGTTTGGCCGGCGTGGTCATCGCCTCGCTGTCGCTGATCAAATTCTTCGGCCATTGACCGGCCGGCCCGCCCCCTACTCCTCCACCTTGCCCCGCAGAGTCTTGACCTCGGCGCGCCGGCCCTTGGCTTCGAGGCGGCGCTTTTTGCTGCCGAGGGTCGGGCGGGTCGGGCGGCGGGGCACCGGCGGAATCGCGGCTTCCTGAACCAGCGCCACCAGCCGTTCGAGGGCGTCGGCGCGGTTGCGCTCCTGGGTGCGGTGGCTCTGGGCGATCAGAATCAGCACGCCGTCCCGGGTCAGACGCCGGCCGGCGAGTCGCATCAGGCGCAGGCGGGTGCCCTCGGGCAGCGAGGGCGAGCCCAGGACGTCGAAGCGCAGTTGCACCGCCGTCGACACCTTGTTGACATTCTGACCGCCCGGACCCGAAGCGCGGATGAAACTCTCCTCGATCTCGGACTCATCAAGGGCGATGCTGTGGGTGATCCGGATCAAACGAGGCTCCCGCGCGCGGCTTGGACGACGCCATGATGGCGCCGCCGGGGCCATGATGGAAGAGACGCGATGGATTTCTCAGCACCGCTGCTGACCGGCGGGTTGCTCCGGCGCTGGAAGCGCGGCCTCGCCGAGGTCGAACGCGATGGCGCCCTCCCGGCGATCTCGGGGTGATGGCCGCCGCCGGGAGGCCGGGCAGCCATGCTCCATCTTGTCGAGCACGGCGATTGCCACACCTTCAGTATTGCCGCCGACCTCGATCCGGTCTATGCCCAAGGCCTCGTGCGGGCGCTCGCGGCGGGTGGATGATCCTGCTACGCCGGCCGCTGTGCGCCCGACTCCATCGATATCGACCGGCCGTTGCCGCTGAGAGCGACCCGAACACCATGACCAACAGCCAGACGGCCCAACGGCAAGAGTCCACACCCGCGATCCGCATCTACGGTCCCGAGGATTTCGCGGGCATGCGCCGGGCCGGCCAGCTGGCGGCCGAAACCCTCGACTTCATCACACCCTATGTCCGGCCCGGGGTGTCGACCGGCGAACTCGACCGCCTGCTGGAGCAGTACATCCGCGATCACGGCGCGATTCCGGCCCCCCTCGGCTACCGGGGCTTTCCCCGGGCCAACTGCATCTCGATCAACCATGTCGTCTGCCACGGCATTCCCGGCGATAAGCTGCTGCGCGACGGCGACATCCTCAATATCGACGTCACGCCGATCGTCGACGGGTACTACGGCGATTCGAGCCGGATGTATTTTTCCGGCGACTCCGTCGCGATCAAGGCCCGGCGGCTGGTCGATATCACCTATGAGGCGATGATGGCCGGTATCGCCGTGGTCCGGCCCGGCGCCACCCTCGGCGACATCGGCCATGCAATCCAGTCTCACGCCGAAGCCGCCCGCTTCTCGGTGGTGCGCGACTTCTGCGGCCACGGCCTCGGCAAGGTCTTCCACGAACCGCCCTCGGTGCTGCACTACGGCAAGCCGGGCGACGGGCTGGTGCTCCAGGAGGGCATGATCTTCACCATCGAGCCGATGATCAACGCCGGCCGATGGGAGATCAAGGTGCTGAGCGACGGCTGGACCGCAGTGACCAAGGACAAGTCGCTCTCGGCCCAGTTCGAGCATTCGCTCGGGGTCACCGCCGACGGCCACGAGATTTTTACCCTCTCGCCCCAGGGCTGCACCCGGCCGCCCTATCCCGAGAGCGCGGGATGAGTTCGCGCGTCGTCATCGCCGCCGACGACTATGCGCTGGCCCCGGGCGTCAGCCGGGCAATCCTGGAGCTGATCCGCCGCGGCCGCATCTCCGCCACCGGCTGCATGACCGTGTCGCCGTTCTGGAAGGAGCACGCCGGCTGGCTGCGGCCCTGGCGCTACACCATCGACGTCGGCCTGCACCTCACCCTCACCGACCATGCGCCGCTGGGGCCGATGCCGCTGCTCGCGCCCGGCGGCCGGCTGCCCAGCCTCGGCGCCCTGCTGCGCGCCTCGGCGCTGGGCCAGATCGCGATGCCTGAGATCGCGGTCGAGGTTCAGCGCCAGATCAACGCCTTCGTCCGCCATTTCCGCCACCCGCCCGCCTATATCGATGGCCATCAGCACGTCCACCTGCTGCCCGGCGTGCGGCAGGCGGTGATGCTGGCCCTCGGCGGCCTGCCGGCCCATGTCTGGCTGCGCGACTGCCGCGAGCCGCCGACCGCCATCCTGCGGCGCGGCATCGCGCCAGCCAAGGCGCTGTTTATCGGCTGGCTGGGCGCCGGCCTCGGGCAGGCGATCGATTTCGGCCGCCTGCCGGCCAACCGCGGCTTTCGCGGCGTCTATGATTTTTCCGGCCGGGTGCCGTTCTCCGAGCTGATGGCCCGCTTCCTCGCCCCGGCGGGCCGCAATCCCGCCCGGCCGCCGCTGGTGATGGTCCACCCCGGCTTCCCTGACGATGATCTCCGCCGTCTCGACCCGATCACCGACCAGCGTCAGGTCGAATATGACTACCTCAGCGGCGACGGCTTTGTCCGCCTGCTGGCCGAGCGCGCGCTGACGATTTCACCGCTCACAGCGCCGCCAGCCCCAGCATGAGGGCGCCGATCAGGCCGGCGAAGACGAGGCAGCTGAGCGCGTGGAGAGCCAGGGCGCGGTCGATGTCGGTAGGGGTGGCGCGGGCGCGGCCCTGACCGATCCAGACCTCGCGCACCATGACCTCGCCCTGGCGGAAGGGACCGCCGAGGGCAAGGCCAAGGGCACCGGCCATCGCCGCCTCGGGCCAGCCGGCGTTCAGCGAACGGTGATAGCGGGCATCCTTGATCACGGTTTTCAGCGCGACCATCGGCTTGGCACTGCCGAGAAACGCCGCCGCGACCACGATCAGCAGCCCGGTCAGACGGGCCGGCAGCACGTTGAGCACGTCGCAGCTGCGGGCGGCAAGCCGGCCGAACTGCTCATACCGGGGCGAGCGATGGCCGATCGCCTCGTCGAGGCCGTTGAGCACGGTCCACAGCAGCACCCCGGGCAGACCGAGCAGAATGTACCAGAAGGCCGGAGTGACCACGCCCTGGTTGAGATGCTTGGCCGCGGCCTCGATCGCGGCACGACCGACCGCGTGGTCGTCGAGGGTGGCGGGATCGCGCCGGGTCAGACTGCCCACCGCCTCGCGCGCTGCCTCCAGCCCATGATGACTGAGCGCGCGCCGGACCAGGAGAATGCGCTGCCAGGGCTCGCGAACCTGGAGGCAGACCAGCAGCGCCAGCCCCTCCAGGCTCCAGCCATAGGGCAAGGCGCGGCCGAGAGCGTGAATCAGCCAGCCCAGCGCCGCCGCCAGTGCCGCCGCCACCACCACCACCAGCACGCCGCGAACCAGCCGGGTGGTGTCGCCGCGCTCGGGCCGGTTGAGCTTGCGATCGAGCCAGCGCCCGAAGCGGGCGGCCAGGGTCGCCGGCCCCGGCGGCAGCATCGGCGCCAGCGCGCCGGCGGCGTAGCCGTTGATCGCCAGCGCCGCCAGCAACAGCAACAGCGGTCCGGGACCGCCCAGAGCGTGGGAGAGCGCCATGGCCGACCGCGCTCCCTTCAGCGGGCTCCGGCCTGACGCAGCAGATCCGCGACCCGTGGATTGCGGCTCTCTCTGGCCCAGGCCAGGGAATCCCGACCGGTGTAATCGACCTTTTTGACGTCGGCGCCGCCCTTGATCAGGATCTCGACGGCGTCGGCATAGCCCTTGCGTGCGGCAATCATCAGCGCCGTCAGTCCCTGGCGGTTTTCCTGGTTGGGCCGCGCATTCTTTTTCAGCAGCAGGCGGAGGATGCCGGGATCGCCGCCCTCAGCGGCCCAGATCAGGGCATTGTTGCCTTCGCGGTCCGAGAGATTGGCGTGGGCGCCGTTGTCGAGCAGCAGCCTGACCGCCTCGCCGTTGCCGGCCTTGATCGCGATGATCAGCGAGGTGTTCCCGTAGATGTCGGTGACATCGGGCCGGCTGGTGCGAATCAGCACCGTCTTCATCTTCTCGAGATCGCCCGAGGTGGTGGCAGCCAGCAGTTCGGGCGGTGCAAACAGCGACATTTCCGCCCGCGCCGATGGCACCGCCGCCGCCAGCATCGTCATCAACCCTATCGCCATCGCAGCCAACGGAAACCGCAGTCGTCTGGTCACGGGGTCTCTCCCTCTCGCACACGGGGTGACGCTGTCGCCCGGCACCGGCAGGCCGCCGGCCCGGACGGCACATACTAGCGAAAAACCGGGCTCAGTTGCCAGTCGGCTCGTTGCCCGGGGGCCGCTCCGGGGCCGGCCGGTCGAGGACATAGGGCTTATAGCCGCAGTCGGTGACGCGGATGTGGGAGGTGAGCCAGGTCTTGAACAGCACCAGCAGTTCCTGGCTGACCGGTTCGGCCGAGCCGGACAGGAAACGGTCGCGCAGGGCATCGACCCGCGCCGCCAGTTCGACGTGCTCGGCGCGAGCCAGCCCGGGATAATGCCTAGCTGCCATCAGGGCCTCTTCGCGGGTGAAATGGCCGCGGGTGTAATCGATCAGGGCGTCGAACAGCGCCGCCAGCAGCGGCTCGGCACAGCCGCCCTCGAGGGCGTCGAAGAGGCCGTTGACCATCGCGAACAGCTGCTGGTGATCGGCATCGAGCGAGTCCACGCCGACGCTCAAATCCTCGGTCCACAGCATCAACGGCATGTCGGTCTCCGTCCGCTCGGAAAAGGGGCCGGTCAGGCCAGGGCGAGCCGGAACTTCATGGCCCCCCCGCCCCTTGCTATTGGCGATGATCATCCCGCCCAGGGCAACCCGCCGCGCCGACCAAGACCTTATAGCGCTCATAATCGAAAAAGAGGGCCTCAAACAGAGTCGCGACCACGGGACCGGCGATGGCGAATTGACGCGGCGGCGTCAGGAGCCGCGGGGGTGGCCGCAGAGAATGATCGCAATCAACGTTGCGAAGGTCAGAGCCATCAGAGCCAGAAACTCGGGGCCGACCCCGACGGTGCTGGTGCCGACCAGCACCATGATCAGACTCCAGACGCCCGCCGCCACGATGGTTCGGGCCGACATCGCCAGCCGCCAGTCCGTCGGTGTCTGCCGCTTGTCATCGTTCATGGGGTCGCCCGACCTGGGTTCCGCCGCGGCGGAACCGGATTGCTGACTCTCTGATTGAGTCAACAGGTACCATGGCCCGCCCGGCGACCGGGGCGTGGCACCGTGTCACAGAGTCATTCGGCTACACCTTATGAGTGCGCAATAGTCAGGCGCGCTTCCAGCCGGTGCCGCCGGTGCCGTCTTCAAGGATGATGCCGGCGGCGACCAGCTCCTTGCGGATGCGGTCGGCCTCGGCGAAATTCTTCGCCTTGCGCGCCGCGGCACGGGCAGCGATCGCGGCCTCGATCGCATCGGTGGACCACCCCTCGGACCCGGCCGGCGCCGCGCCGCCTTTGAACCAGGCCTCGGCATCCTGGCCGAGCAGCCCGAGCAGCGCCCCGGCCGCCAGCAGCGCGGCCCGGCTGCGCGCCTGATCGAGCGGCGTCCGCGCCTTGTTGAGCTGCCCGGCCAGCTCGTGCAGATGGCTGACCGCCAGCGGCGTGTTGAGATCATCCTCGAGGGCGGCCAGAGTCGGAAACAGCAGCTCCTCGACCTCGGCGGCCGGCACGGCAAGACCATCGGCGGCCGGGCCGGCGGTGCGCAACGCGGTGTACCAGCGATCCAGCGCCGCCTTGGCCTGATGCAGGCCGTCGCGGCTGAAATCGAGCGGCTGGCGGTAATGGGCGGTCAGCAGGGCAAGGCGAACCGCCTCACCGGCATGGCCCTCGTCGCGCAGCTGGCGCACGGTGAAGAAGTTGCCGGCCGACTTCGCCATCTTCTCGCCGTTGACGGTGACAAAGCCGTTGTGCAGCCAGAAGCGGGCCAGCGGCGCGCCGCCATGGGCGCAGCGCGACTGGGCGATTTCGTTCTCGTGGTGGGGGAAGATCAGGTCGAGCCCGCCGCCGTGAATGTCGAAGGTTTCGCCGAGATAGTGCCCCGACATCGCCGAGCACTCGATATGCCAGCCCGGCCGGCCCCGGCCCCAGGGGCTGTCCCAGCCCGGCTGATCGGCGCCGGACGGCTTCCAGAGGATGAAGTCGGCGGCGTCGCGCTTGTAGGGTGCGATCTCGACCCGGGCGCCGGCCACCAGTTCATCCTGGCTGCGCCGCGAGAGCTGGCCGTAGTCGGGCATCGAAGGAACATGGAACAGGACATGGCCCTCGGCGGCATAGCCGTGCCCGGCCGCGACCAGCGCCTCGATGATCGCGATCATCTGACCGATATGCTGGGTAGCGCACGGCTCGATATCGGGCGGCAACGCCCCCAGCGCCGCCATGTCCTGATGATAGGCCGCGGCGGTGCGCCGGGTCAGCGCCTCGATCGCCTCGCCGTTGTCGGCGGCGGCCTTGATGATCTTGTCGTCGACGTCGGTGATGTTGCGGACATAGGTCACCACCGGATAGAGCCGCTTCAGCAGCCGGTACAGGACATCGAACACCACCACCGGCCGGGCATTGCCGATATGGGCGAAATCATAGACCGTCGGGCCGCAGACATAGAGCCCGACCCGGCCCGGCTCCAGCGGCTCGAAGCGGTCCTTGCGGCGGCTGAGGGTGTTGTAAAGATCGAGCGGCATTCGACAATTCCGGTTACGCGACACGGCCCGAGAGGCGGGCCAGCGCCCGGTCCCGGCCGATCAGCGGTAGCAGGTTTTTCAACTCCGGTCCATGCTCGCGGCCGGTCAGGGCGAGACGCAGCGGCAGGAACAGCGCCTTGCCCCTGGCCCCGGTTTCTGCCTTGATCCGCTCGACCCACGCGGCCCAGGTCGCCTCGGTCCAGGGCTCGGGCGGCAGCAACGCCGCGGCGGCACCGGTAAAGTCGAGATCGGCCGCGGTCGGCGTCACCGGAGCGTGGGTCACCCGCAACCACTCGGTGACGTCAGAGAGACGCGAAAGATTGGGCCGCACCGCCAGCCAGAAGCGTTCATCGACCCTGGTATAGCCCATGGCCAGCAGCCGCGGCGCCGCCTCGGCGAACGGGGTCTCGTGGAGCAGGCGGGCGTTCAGGCGCTTCAGCTCCTCGGCATCGAATTTCGGCGTCGCCCGCGAGACCCGGGTCATGTCGAAGCCGGCGATCAGCGCGCCGAGGCTGCGCTGGGGCTCGATGGCATCGGCGGTGCCGAGCCGGGCGAGCAGGCTGAGCAGCGCCATCGGCTCCAGCCCCTCCTCGTCGCGCAGGCTGGCCACGCTGAGGCTGCCGAGGCGCTTCGAAAGCCCGTGGCCGCCGGCATCGGTCAGCAGCGGCAGATGGGCAAAGCCCGGCACCGCGCCGCCCAACGCCCGCCAGAGCTGAATTTGCACCGCGGTGTTGGCCACATGGTCCTCGCCGCGGATGACATGGCTGATGCCGAACTCGATATCATCGACCACCGAAGAGAGCGTGTAGAGCGGCCGGCCGTCCTCGCGCACCAGCACCGGATCCGACAGACTCGAGCCCTCGAACTGGGCCGGGCCGCGCACCAGATCCGTCCAGGACACCGGGGCGTGATCAAGCCGGAAGCGCCAGTGCGGCCGCCGCCCTTCGGTCTCTAGCCGGGTGCGCTCTTCGGCGGTCAGGCGAAGGGCGGCGCGGTCGTAGAGCGGCGGCAGGCCGCGGGCGAGCAGGCTCTTGCGCTTGAGCCCCAGCTCTTCGGCGCTCTCGTAGCAGGGATAAAGCCGCCCGGCCGCCTTCAGCCGCCCGGCGGCGGCCTGATACCGCGCCAGCCGGTCCGATTGCCGCACCCGGCGATCCCAGGTCAGGCCGAGCCAGGAGAGGTCCGCCTCGATCGCTGCGGCAAAGTCCGGAGTCGAGCGCTCGTCGTCGGTGTCGTCGAGGCGCAGCAGGAACGAGCCCCCGGCCTTGCGGGCGAACAGCCAGTTGACCAGCGCCAGCCGGATATTGCCGACATGCAGCAGGCCGGTGGGGCTCGGCGCGAAACGAACGGAAACGGTCATCAGGGGCACTTGGGGTCTGGTCGGGGGAAATGGCTGCGGCAGCGATAGCACACGGCGCGGCGGCGAGAAAGGGCGCCGCCGCGCCATACACCGTCAGCCGGCCGGAGACGCCGGCCGGCCGCGAAACCAGACCTGCCTCCCGGCGGGCGGACTTACTTCACGCCCTTGCCGGCCAGAAACGGCGCATACTTCTTGTCGGAGCCCTGAATGTGCTTGATCAGCCAGTTTTTCAGGAAGTTCATCACTTCCATGCTGAGCGTGGCCGAGGCGCCCGAGTGATACTTCTTCTGAACATCGAGGACCTGATGGGCCAGATCCGCGTGCTCCTTCTTGTGGGGCTCGGAATCGGGATAGCCGTGCTGAGCGAACAGCTTTTCCTCATAGCCGAAATGGGTCTTGGTGTAGTCGATCAGGCTGTCGAGAATCTTTCCGAGCACATCCTTGCCCTTTCCGGCTTGGACCGCGTCAAAGAGATCATTCAGCATCCCGACCAGCTTCTTGTGCTGTTCATCGATACTTGCGATACCGACACTCATCTTGTCATTCCAGGCCATCAGCGGCATGATCGTATCCCCTTTCTCCAAAGGTCCGTCTCCCGCGTCCACGACAGCGGAAGTTGTTTCGTGTGCCCTCCACCCTCGACTTGGCGTCGGGGCACAGCCATCATTCTCGACAATCTATCGCCTGCGAGAGGTTGAAACACCGGGCATCCACCGGAACCGGTCCGAGCGTTTGCTTGGATATTGATAGTAATTGATCGAAAAAATGTCAAGTGATATGTTCAGGAGTTCCCGGGTTTTGGCCATAATCTACTATGCAGACAACAAAGGTCCTTAATACTTTCTTCACGAATGGCAGCCGACCGAGATAAAGTCGCTCCTGGGAATTGAAAGGGTATCCCTCCAACTTATTTGATAGGGTGGAGACTGGGGGTGCGGCCCGGCCCATGTGACCGGGAAGGCGGACCCCGTGGGGGCGGGCGGCATGCGGACGAGGGCGGGCGCCGGGCGCGCTTCACCGCAGGGCAGCGTTGGGCGGGAGCAAGAGCGTGGATTCGATGCAGGACTTCGGCCTGGACAAGGCTCTCGACACGACCCGGACCAAAGTCGCCGAGGCCGCCGCCGACATCGACATGATCACGATGAACATCCGGGTCGCCGGCGCGATGACTTCGCAGGTCAGCCATTCGATCCACGAGGCCCTGAAGGATGCCGAACTGTCGCGCCAGTCGGTGGCCAGCGCCCAGAGCGACGCGACCCGGGTCGCCGAACAGATCGCCGCCCTCGAGCGCACCGGTCACGTCATCGGCAAGGCGATCCAGCTGATTCGCGACGTTGCCCGCCAGACCAACATGCTGGCCCTCAACGCCAAGATCGAGGCCGCCCGCGCCGGCGACGCCGGACGCGGCTTTTCGGTGGTCGCGGAGGAGGTCAAGTCGCTGGCCTCCCAGGTCTCGACCACCACCGCCCGCATTACCGCCCTGCTCGGCGACGTTGTCTCGGGCTCCGAGGCGGCGCAGCTCTCAGTCGACGCCCTCCAGCACAGCATGGCCACCGTCGACGAGCGGATCGGCACCCTGGCCACCGCAGTGGCCAGCCAGGGCGAGCAGGCCGCCCTCACCGCCACCCACATCGAGGAAGCGGCCCAAAGCGCCGAGACCGTGGCCGCCGAGTTGGCCGAGGTCGACCGCCTGACCACCGAGGCGGTATCGCGGGCCTACGACCAGCACACCCCGGCCACCGGCTGACAACGCCCGCGAGGATGTGAAACATTGCTTTTGGCCGGGAGACGATCTGGCTAGACTGGGGGCCGGCATCCACGCCACCCACAGCGATCGCCAAAAAAGAGGGACACGCCAGATGACCGGCACCGCCGTCAATTCCTATGAAATCGATCTCGACCGTAACGACGCCAATCATGTGCCGCTGTCGCCGCTGTCCTTCATCCGGCGCACCGCGGCGATCTACCCGCACCGCACGGCGGTGATCCACGGCAGCCTCCGCCGGACCTGGGGCGAAACCTATCAGCGCTGCGTCCGCCTCGCCTCGGCGCTGTCCCGGCGCGGCATCGGCGTCGGCGACACCGTGGCGGTGATGGCCCCCAACATTCCCGAGGCATTCGAGGTTCATTTCGGCGTGCCGATGGCGGGAGCGGTGCTCAACGCCCTCAACATCCGGCTCGACGCCACCGCGATCGCCTTCATCCTCGAGCACAGCGAAGCCAAGGTGCTGATCACCGACCGCGAATTCGCGACCGTGATCAAGCCGGCCCTCGCGACCTTCGGCAAGCCGATTCTGGTCATCGACATCGACGACCCCCAGGGCCGGGGCGGCGAGATGCTGGGCGAAACCACCTACGAGCAGTTCCTTGAGACCGGCGACCCCGGCTTCGCCTGGACCCTGCCCGACGAGGAGTGGCGGGCGATCAGCCTCAACTACACCTCGGGCACCACCGGCAATCCCAAAGGCGTCGTCTATCACCATCGCGGCGCCTACCTCAACGCCATGGGCAACGTGCTGACCTGGGCGATGCCGCACCATCCGGTCTATCTCTGGACCCTGCCGATGTTCCACTGTAACGGCTGGTGCTTCCCCTGGACGATCACCGCCATGGCCGGCACCCACGTCTGCCTGCGCACGGTCACGGCCAAGGCGATCTATGCCGCGCTGGTCGACCATGGCGTCACCCACCTCTGCGGCGCCCCGATCGTGATGGGCATGATCATCAACGCCGCGGCCGACCAGCAGCGCGCGATTCCCGCCGGCATCAGCATGATGACCGCCGGGGCGGCGCCGCCGGCGGCGGTGATCGAGAAGATCGAGCGCCTGGGCTTCAAGATCACCCACGTCTACGGTCTGACTGAGGTCTATGGCCCGGTGACGGTCTGCGCCTGGCACGAGGTGTGGGACGAACTGCCGATCGAACAGCAGGCGGTCTACAAGGCCCGCCAGGGCGTCAACTCGTCGGTGCTGGAGGGACTGATGGTCGCCGACCCGGTGTCGCTGGAGCCGGTGCCCTCCGACGGCGAAACGATCGGTGAGATTTTCATGCGCGGTAACGTTGTGATGCGCGGCTATCTCAAGAACCCCAAGGCCACCCGGGAGGCTTTCGAAGGCGGCTGGTTCCATACCGGCGACCTCGCGGTCATGCATGAGAACGGCTACATCGAGATCAAGGACCGCTCCAAGGACATCATCATCTCGGGCGGTGAAAACATTTCGACCATCGAGGTCGAATCGGTGCTGTACCGTCATCCGGCGGTCGCCGAAGCGGCGGTGGTCGCCCGCCCCGACGCCACCTGGGGCGAAACGCCCTGCGCCTTCGTCACCCTGCGCCCGGGCGCCAGTGCAACCAGTCATGAAATCATTCACTTCTGCCGCGACAATCTCGCCCGCTACAAGGTGCCGCGTACCGTGGTCTTCGAGGAGCTGCCGAAAACCTCCACTGGCAAAATCCAGAAATACGTTCTGCGTCAGCGCGCCAAGGAGCTGTGACCGCCACCCCGCCCCGGCCGTCTTCCGGACGGCCGGGGCGGGCCACGTGGGAAAACATCGCGGCAATGCGACGGAAAGGGCTTGCCCCTGACCGGGATCGTTGTTACAGCATCCCGAAAGTTATAACGATGCGGGTTCTAACCTTATCGATTCGAGAAGGGTCAACCGCTGTTTTGGTGGGTCGGGGTTGCGGAATTGCCTAACCGCAATAGTTGTGTTAAAGACTGGCGAGGAAAAGAGCGCGGCGCTCTCTTTTGGGTGTCCCACACCAGACATCCGCGACACAAGTCGGTACGCCATTGGTGAAGTAACCAGGGTCAAGGTTCGGCGACCATCGAGCCGAATCACTTAAGTACGTTTGAAACGAGATACCACCATGCAGGTCCAGATTTCTTCGGTGGGCGTCGCCGCTCTGATCGAACGGGCGTCCAGGCTGATTCATTCGATTGGCTACGCCGAAGGGCTTTACCCGGCGCAATGGACGGCGTTGCGCTTCTTTTCCGAGGCGCCGCCCTCGGCACGGACTACCGCCGGCCTCGCCCGCTTCCAGGGCATGAGTCTGGGGCCGGTGGCGCGCACCGTGCGCACCCTGGTGGAAAAGGGGCTGCTGGCCCGCGCCGCCAACCCCTCGAGTCGACGCGCCGACCTGATTGCCGTCACCGCGGGCGGGCAGGCCCTGCTCCGGCGTGACCCGCGCGCCGCGGTGGCCGCCGCCGTCGAGACCCTGCCGATTGAGCAGCGGGAAGTCCTGGCTACGGCGATGGAAATCCTGCTGCACGGCCTGCTGGCCATCCAGCGCTTCCCCGAAGCCGACCCGCAGGAAGGCGGCGACGCCGCCCTCGAAGGCGAAGAGATCGTCTGAGCGGGCTGGCCGCGACCAGCCCATCACATCACTCGCCAGAGTTGAACTGGCTCATCAGCACCCGCTGAGCCTCGTCGGGACCGGCGATCAGTTCGATCAGGCGCACCGAGCGGATCAGCCGGCGCTCGCGGGCTTCTTCGTCGCGCTCGGGCGCGGTCGCCTCCTGTTCGAGCTGGCTGCACACCACCGCCAGCTTCTGCTCCATCTCACGGCGCACCCCCACCGATTCAGCGATGCGGGCGCAGCGTCGCAGCGAGAGCGCGCTTTTCTCGGCGCTCTCCTCCTGTTCAATAGTCGGCCCCTTGCTGGCGCTCTTGCCGCCGCCTTCGGGCGACCGGGCGCGCAAATTCTCGAACAGGGCCTCGTCGGCCTTCACCGCCAGGGTATCGAGGACATAGGTGCCGATTTCCCGGCGCGTGGTCTGAATCTGCTCGACGACGTTGCGATCGCGGAGGCCGCCAAGAGTCTTCTCCAGCGACGCCAGCCGGCTGACCATCTGCTCAGCAACCTGGGTGCCTTCGACCGGGTCCGAGGTCTTGATCTTGGTCTGGCGCAGATCCTGAGCTTCAAAGGCGAGTTTGCTCAGCGCGTTGGTGCCGACGGTTTTGACCAGGCCGTTGCGCTCGTGGATGGTGCAGGGCATCGAAGCCTCGGCCAGCACCTTCAGCAGGTCGCCGGGCTTCGACATCCGCGCCAGCACCACCAGGATAAAGGTCTGGACCTTGCGCGTCGACTCATTGCCGAGCCGGCTGATCACCTCGGCCAGCAGTTCGGTATCGACTTCCGACAGCGCCTGGATCGGCTTTTCCGGCAGGTGGATCTTGACCGTTTCGACCTCGGCGGCGATGCCGAGAATATCGGAGATGTCGGTCAGCTGCTGCCGCATGTCTTCGGTGACGGTCAGGCTGTCGGAGCCGACCTTGCGCCGGCCGATGCTGGTGTCGGCTTCAAGGAAACCGGCCAGCGCCTTGCCCGCCGCCTTCCAGAACGGCAGCCCGACGGCATAGATGTCGGCGGAATTCGAGACCTCGATCGTTTTCAGCGCCCGCTCGGTGCGCTCCAGCAGTTGGGCGTCGACCAGATTGTGCACGACCAGCCAGCACGGGTGGATGGTATGGCGCGACAGCCGGCCGATCCGCGCCCGGTAGCGCTCGGGCGGGTCGAACAGATCCTCGACCGGCCGGAACAGCAGACGCTGGCCGGTAATCGGACGCGGCGGCTTCAGCTTGACCAGCCGCGGCCTGATCTTGTCCAGAACCTCGCGCACCTGATCGCGGTCGGGGACTTTCTCCACCAGGGCCAGCACGCCCAGCAGCTTATCGTCGGGCAACCCCAGACTGACGAGAGCGACCTCGCGCCATTTCTCAAGCGAACTCATTTCATGCCCGCCCGGCGAGCCTCGATGCGCTGGACCTGATCATAGTCCAGCACACCCGACCGCCAATCTTCGTTGGCCCGCACCCAGCGCCTTTGAATGACGCCGAGGGCGCTCGCCTTCTTTTCGTCGATGACCTCCAGCTGCTCGCGGGGAATCTGCGGCAGCAGGGGAAAGGTGTCGGCAATCATGGTCTGCCGCTCCTTGTCGGTCTTGTCGGACACCTCATGGAACAGGGTAATGACATAATCCCAGCCATCGAGCAGCCAGGACAACTGACGGACCTCGGAACTGACCGAGGTGAAGCGCTTTTCCCAGGCCCGCAGCATAGCCGCCAGTGCTTCGGTCTCGGTATCGACCTTGAGCACGGTCTTCGAGGCCAGCTGATTGGTGAGTTCGGCCACCTTGGCCTCAAACTCGCCGAGCTGGGCCACCTCTTCGGGCATGCTCGAGGTCCAGCCGCGCACGGTGTCGCGGAACAGGATCAGATCGTCGGTCAGCGCCCGCAGCCGTCCGGGTTCCGGCGCCTGTGGCAAGCCGATCGGCGCGATCAGCGAACTCAGGGTTTCGATCCGCAGGTAAAGGTCGTCGTGGGGAATCTTCAGCCGGTCGGCCACCCCGAGCAATGCCCCGCGCATCCGTTTTTGCGCCGTTTCGGTGGCCAGGCCGTCGGCGATCAGATCCTTCGAGGAGACGTTGACCAGCTTCAGCAGTTGCAACACCAGGAGAAAGGTCGTCAGCACCTGATACTGCTTTTCGCTGTCGAGGATTTCCTGGGCCTTCCGCGCGGCGCGCGGCCCCGACAGCCCCTTGGCCGCCACCTCCAGCGTGACGTGGCGCATCTTGATCGGATCATCGACGTCATGCTGCTGCATCAGATCGAACAGCACCCGGTCGTGAAGGGTGGTGGTCATCGTGCCGATGATCGACTTCCAGGGCATGACGTAGCAGCCCTTGCCGCCGGACAGGCTGGGCAGCACAAACTCCCGCCGTTTCGAGCCATCGTCGCGACGCATCCGGGCCTGGGCCAGGGCAGGCGTGGTGAAGGGCACGGCGATTCCACGCTCGGCCCATGTGTTCGCCACCAACCCGGTCAGTGTTCCGTTCGACATCGCGCCATTCATCAGATTCGGGATCGGCCCGCGGGGCGCGGAGATACCGGCAACCCAGCCCGCGCAAGAGATGACCATCTTATACCGGACCGACACCGAAAAGGGCCGCCGGACGGCAACGCATCAATGCACAGAAAAAGTGTTGCAAATACTCCGCATGCCGTCAAGCCGCGCCAGCATACCAATCCCTAATATTAAGCCGCGCCGCCGCGGCAGCCTGTGGCATGGCGCCGCATGCCGGCCGGAATACCGGAGCGTGACGGCGCGACGGCGGATGCTGATCGCGACTCGCCACACGCGCTTCAGTCGGGCCAGCGGTTATGCAGCCACAGCCATTGCTCCGGCCGCTCGCGGATCCAGGATTCGAGCCGCGCGTTGATCCGGGTCATGTAGGCCACGATATCGGCCTCGCGGTTGCCGGTGTCGGGGACGTATTCGGGCGGCGTGATCGTGACCCGGAAACGGGCGCCGCCGAGGCGCTCGGCCCGCGCCACCAGCACCGGACAGCGGTATTTCAGCGCCAACTGGGCCAGCGACGGCGCGGTCATCGCCGGGCGGCCGAAAAATGGCACCGGCAGGCCGTCGTTGAGCTTCTGGTCGATCAGCATGGCGATGGCGCCGCCGTCGACCAGGGTTTTGACCATCGCCCGCGCCGCCTCCTGACCCTTGGGCAGAAAGCGGCCGGCCCCGGCCCGGCGGCGGCCGGTCATCAGGTGGTCGATCAGCGGGTTGTTGGGCCGGCGGTAAACCAGGGTCATGGCCAGACCGTGGCGGGCGCCGGTGGAGGGGAACAGCTCCCAGTTGGCAATATGGCCACTGACGATCAGGCAGGGATGCCGTCCCCGCGCCGCCTGCGCCCGCAGATGCTCGCCGCCGACCATCTCGATCCGGCCGACCCTGGTGTCGTCCCACAGCCGGTCGATGTGGGGATGCTCGGCCATGGTGCGGCCGAGATTGTCCCACATGCCGCGCACGATGGCGCGATGGCGCTCGGGCGGCAGTTCGGGCAGGGCGCGCCCGACATTGCGCAGCGCCCGGCGGGTCAGCCCCGGCATCAGCAGCCCGACGGTCCGGCCGAGCAGCCCGCCCAGCGCCGAGGCCAGCCCCACCGGCAGCATCGCGAAGCCGAAATAGATCGGATAGACCAGCGCCGCCACCAGCGGATCGAGCAGCAGGCGGCGCAGGCGGGTGATGAATTCGCTATGATCGGCCATGATGATCGGCTTTGGCAGACAGGGGCGGTTCATGGTGATCGACCGCCGACGCCAGCAGACGTGTGAAGGCGCCGCCGCTGCGCCAGGCGATGGTGACCGGCAGCACCCGGACCCGGGACCGGACCGCCGGGGGCAGCCGCGCAAAATCCTTGGTCGTGGTCACCAGTTCGGCGCGCAGCCTGTGGGCGCGCTCGATCAGATGCAGAATCCGGTTCGCCTCGTAGGGCTGGTGATCGGCGAAGGCCACCCGCTCCAGGACATGGGCGCCGAGGTGCTCCAGGGTCTCAAAGAACTTGGCCGGGCGGCCGATGCCGGCGAAAGCCATCACCCGCTGGCCGCGCAAAGTCTCGGCCACCTGATGGTCCGGCTCGAGACGGGCGTGGAACACCGGCAGATGACCGCCCGAGGACGCGGCGAAGGCCAGAGCCTCGGTGGCGATGCCGGTCTGGTCCTCGCCCATGACCACCAGGGCCGAGGCCCGGGCCAGTCCGCGATCAACGCTTTCCCGCAGCGGACCGGCCGGGATCACCCGGCGGTTGCCGAAGCCGGTGGCGCCATCGACCACCACCACGGCCAGCCGGTAGGCCAGGGAAAAATTCTGAAAGCCGTCGTCGAGCACCAGGGAGCGGGCGCCCTCGGCAACCGCGGCCAGGGCGCCGGCACCGCGGTCGCGGGCAACCCAGGTCGGCGCCCGTTCGGCCAGCAGCAGCGCCTCGTCACCGACGTCGCTGGCCTCGTGGAGATGGGGCGCGACCCGCACCGGCCCGGCCAGCCGGCCACCATAGCCGCGGCTGAGAAACTGGGGCGCCAGCCCCCAGCCCGCAAGGGTTTCAGCAATCGCCAAGGCCAGCGGCGTCTTGCCGGCGCCGCCGGCAACCAGATTGCCGACGCACACCACCGGCACCCCGACCAGCCGGGGCGCGCTGCGCGAGCGGCGCATCCGGCCGGCAAGATCGTAAAGGCAGCCCAGCGGCTGAAGCAGAGCGGCGGTCACGCCTGCGGGCCGATACCAGAACGCCGGTGCCTTCATGACCGCAACCCTCCGTCAGGCGGGAGAAAGGGGAACCGGCGGCGTGATCCCGGCCTCGGCCAGCAGCGGCCCCAGCACCGAAAGCGCGGCGTCGGCAACGGTCTGGCGATGACGCAGGATCACCCCGACCCCGGCCCCGGCGAGGCGGGCACGGGCCGGGGCGTCGCCCAGCAACTCGGCCACCGCCTCGATCAGCCGGTCCGGATCGGCAACCTCACGCGCCGCCGCCGCGGCCAGCAGTTCGGCGGTGATCTCGGCAAAATTGCCCATCCCGGGACCAAACAGCACGGCGCAGCCCAGTTGCACGGGTTCGATCGGGTTTTGGCCGCCATGGGGCACGAACGAGCCGCCGACGCAGACCACCGGCGCCAGCCGGTAAAAGACGCCCATTTCGCCCATGGTGTCGGCCAGATAGACGGCGTCGCCCGGGGCGGGCAGCGCCCCCCGGGACCGGCGGGCCAGCGTCAGGCCGCGCCCGCCGAGCAGGGCCTCGATTGCGCCGCCGCGCGCCGGATGACGCGGCGCGATCATGGTCAGGAGACCGGGAATCCGGTCGGCCAGCGCCTCGTGAACCCGGGCGGCGATCTCGTCCTCCCCGGAATGGCTGCTGGCGAACAGCCAGACCGGCCGGCCGGCGATCGCCTGCGTCAGCGCCTCCAGCCCGGCGGCGTCGGCCGGTGGCGGCTGGGCGGCAAACTTGAGATTGCCGACACACCTCACCCCGGTGGCGCCCAACCGGCTGAGACGATCGGCGTCGGCGGCGGTCTGAGCCAGCAGAACCCGGAAGGTGCCGAGCAGTGAGCGGATGACCGCGGGACACCACTGCCAGCGCCGGAACGACCGCTCGGACATCCGGGCATTGATCAGCGCCGCCCGCAGCCCGCGCCGGCTGATTTCGCCCAGCATGTTGGGCCAGATTTCCGACTCGACGATCAGGGTCACGTCGGGCTGCCAATGGTCGAGAAAGCGCGCGACATAGCCGGGCCGGTCCAGCGGCACGAACTGGTGCAGCGCCCGCGCCGGCAGCCGCTCGGCCATCAGCGCCGCCGAGGTCACGGTGCCGGTGGTGACCAGCACGCGGAGCCGCGGGTCGGCGGCGGTCAGACGGTCGATCAGGGTCAGCACCGAGAGCGACTCGCCGACGCTGGCGGCGTGAAACCACACCAGCGGCCCCTCGGGCCGGAGACAGGAGGGCACACCCAGCCGCTCACCCTGGCGTGCCGGATCTTCCTTGCCAGCCAGCCGGCGGCGATGAAGGTAATAGTGCAGAACCGGCCCGCCGATACGGGTCAGGCCGCGATACAGGGCGAGCAGCATACCAGTGGTCACAAAACTGACGTTTCGTCGCTGTTTAGCACGGCGCGCCCTCATCTTGCCAATTGTTTCGCTCGCGGCGCTCCGACACGGCTTATGAGCAAAACCGGAAGGTCTTGTCAAGACGACTAAAAATATGCTAAAGGTTTCTCAGACAAATTCCCGCAGACAAATTCCCGGCGTATCCTTAATTTTTTTTAACCATAACAAATAACGCTAGGTTGCGAGAAAGGAGAAACGATGATCCGGAAAATGCTTGCCGTCGCGGTCATCGTCGGCACTCCCCTTCCGTTTCACGCCGCCAAGGCCGAGACCCTGAAGCAGAGCGTCAAGTGCCTGGCCGATAATATTTACTTCGAGGCGCGCGACGACGGCCCCGCCGGCTGGTCCGCGGTCGGCCACGTCACCCTCAACCGCTGGCGCCACCTGCGCCTGCAGCGGCCCAACGTCGGCATCTGCACCATCGTCTATGCCGGCAGCCAGCGCGGCCATCATCGCTGTCAGTTTAGCTGGGCCTGCGACGGCAAGCCCAAGCACAAGACCGAAAAAGAGGTCGCGGAGCAGATCACCCGCCTCGCCTGGCAGCTGATCGAGGAGAAGCGGGCGGTGGCCGACCCGACCCGCGGTGCCATGTATTTCCACGAAAAGCGGGTGCGACCGCGCTGGGCCAAGGATGGCTCGACCAAGCGGACGGTGGCCATCGGCCGCCATTACTACTACAAGCCGACCCGGCCGACCGAAATGGCCGAGGCACCGGCCGCCCCCACCCCCTGCGCCGGCCCGATCGATCGCCTGCTGTTCAACAATTTCGGCGTCAGCCTCAGCGGCGTTACCACCTCCTGCGAATAACACCGGCCGGAATGCCGACGGAAATAACCGGTTACCATTTGGACTGTCGCCGCGCCCCGGAACGGTGGGCGGACGACGGTCGCGATCGGCCTTGGCGCCGACCAGCCGGTGCGCGCCCAGGTCAAGAGCATAGCTCTGGTCCGCCCGGTGCTGCCGCCGCTGTCCCCTTGATCTGACGGACCGCACCGGCTACCTTCGCCAGGACGCCGGACGGGTGGCAGAGCGGTTGATTGCACTGGTCTTGAAAACCAGCGAGGGTGAAAGCCCTCCGTGGGTTCAAATCCCACCCCGTCCGCCAACCGCCTGCGGCGCGGTGGCCTGGGTCAGCCGCGGGGGCGCGAGCGGCTGCTGCTGACCTGCCGCCGGTCCCCCATCACCCACCAGATAGCAAAATCGAGATCGCTGGCCAGCTTGGCCTCCAGCGTCACCGCGTCCTGGACGCTCGGGCAGAGGCAGGACCGGATGGGCCGTCCGGTGTCGGCGTAGATGATGACGGTGCGGTCGATCCGGCGGATCGAGACCGGGTGGAGGCGGGGCGCCGCTGGCGGTTTCGCCTCGGTCATCATCCACTTTCGCGCCAGTTCGGGATCGTTCTCGAACCGGGCCGCCATGGCCTTTGCCCCGGTGACGGTGGCGTAATTCGCTGTTCGGCTGTGGGTGCCGTCGGCGACGGTCAGGCTACTGTTGGCGGTGGTGATGGTCAGGTTGTCAGCCATGGGCCGCTTGGTCACCCCAGTGATACGACTCTTGAAAAGGGTCTGCGCGGAAAGCACCCGCGCAGGCCAAGCCTCCCGATAGTGCACTCAGGCCGGGCCGCAATCAAGAAAAGGCGTCGGCCGGGCGCCGCGCCCGCCGCGTGCGGCCGCCATGGCCCCCTGTCTCCCTGCGGTAACCCCGCGGGAGAAAATGACTGCCCTGTCGAAATCATCTATCCCAAAGCCGGGACATTGCTGTAAACGTCGCTGATCTGAAACCATGACACACGACAATGAACCCGCAGACTGATTACGATAGTGAAGTTGATGCCGCCATGGCACAGCTCGGTCCGACCTTCCTCGCCTCTATCAAAGCGCCAACCGGCCGCGGCTCCCACGCACCGAGAGGACGCACGTCACGTGATTTTGTGGTCGAACACGTTCGGCCCCGCCGCCGGGCGGCGGTCGCCGCCGATCATAGTGGCCATCGCTCCTGAGCGTCGCCGCCCGGCCCCGCGACTGGCGGGCTCCCTGCGATTGGCCGGCGGATTGAAGCGTCCGAAAGGTGCACGATGTTCATGATCGATCCCACCGATGTGGTCGCGATCCGCCGCGCGCTCGAGACCTGCGGCCGGGATGGGGCCCTGACCGAACTGCGCCGGCGCTTCCCGGTGGTCAGCGCCGAGCGCGCGGGGGCCGCGCTCGACTACATCCTCGCCATGCCGGTCGATCCGCCACCGTCGGCCCGGGAGCGGAGCGGCTGGACCGGGGCGCGACAGGGACCGCCGCACAAGCCGCGGCGCTGACCCGCGCCCGCCGGGGATCAAGCGGGGCCAAAAGTCGCGGCCTCAGCGCCAGACGACGGCGATGCCGAGCAAAAACGAGGCGGCGAAGACGATGATGATGGTCGCCGCGGCGGCAATCCTGCGCGGAACCTTCCGGCGGGTCGCCGACTCATCGGCCCGGCGCTTCATCCGCTGGCTTAGAGTTTCGTAACGGTTGGTCATCAGATCCCGAGCACGGCCAGAGCACGGCGCGCACGGTATCATCGGTCGCCGGCCCTTCCAAGGACCGCGATCCCGGCATAGACTGCCGGCGCGGCATCGTCCCGACCAGCCGGCAGCCGAGGCCGGTCAGCCGGATGGCAGGACGACGGCGCCGTCACAGGGAGCAGGCTTTCATGCTGGAACGGTTTATCGAAGCTGTCCTGCTCAGCGCATTCTTCTCAACCGTCGCCTATGGCATAGGCCGGTTGGCCGGCGCCGTTACCGTCAAGATGGTCGAGAAGAACGGCGACGGCGAAGAGTTGCGCAAGGCGATCGCCCGGCGCGGCACGATTGAGCGCAATCTCTCCAACCGGGCCGGTGAACTCAGGAAGGCCATGGCCAGGCTTGACCGCGAGATCAAGGAGCTGACAACTCAGCGCACCCAGCTCAATCTGGCGGCGGCCGAGGCCAATCAGACGCCGGACCGGGTCATTCGGCTGATCGGACAGGAAGTCAGGGGCGCCATGCCCTATCTGGCCCTGGTGATGAATAAATACGTATCGCCGACCGGCGGCGGCAAGACCGCGGTCGACCCCGCCTGGGCCACCGCACAGGAGGTTGAAGTGTGGGCGACCTCCATCGGCGAGGCGCTGAGCGAACTGGCGAAGCGTTATCCGGAATCCCAAGGCTTCAAGGTCACCAATCTGGTTTCGCCCAATGCCCAATCCGGGGCAACCGGCAACGGCGACGATGACGGTCCCGACGAGGATTGATGAGCGGACCCAAGTGCGGGAACCAACCCGGTCGGCTACCGCCCGAGCATGACATCCATGACTTCGCTGCCGGTGTGCACGGCCCAGCCGACTCCCTCCATGGCGACACTCTTGAAGATGCCGAAGCTGCAGCCGAGACCGGCCCCCATAATAACCAGCGGCGGGCTGGCGAGCATCAACTCGCCCATCGCCACGATCTCGGCGATCGGCAGCGCTGAGGAAAAGGCTCCTTCCGCGGCGCCCTTTAGGCAGCCGGTAAAGGTCTCGTCCTCCCTGGGCTCCAGGCCAACCGCCCGATTGAACGCCGTCACCGCCCGGGAAACGCCGGACTCGTACCCCAGCGATTTCACCGCCACGACGGCCATGACCAGGGCAAGCAGAACCAGGACCGCCAGCCTGACCGGGCGGCCGACGCGAAAGCCCGGGCGCAGCCAGGACCGGGAGGAACGGTTGGTCCGCCGCCGCCGGGCGGCCGGCAGCGGCGCCGGCCACAACCGCCCGACCGCCCGCCCCGCCTTGCGCCACAAATCCCCCCAGCGGCGCGGCTGGAAAAAGGCCCGGAACCGGCGCCAGAACCCGCTCCCCCCGGCGGCGGCCGGAGCGGATTTCGGCCTCGCCTTCGGGGACGGCGCTTTTGCCCCGCCGGCAGCCCGTTTGGAGCGGCTGGCCGGCTTTGGGCGCGGTGTTGAGATGTTTTTATCAACCATTGCCAAAACCACTGTCTGGACAAGCATAACACGATTCGGCCGTAATGAGAATTGGGATTCCCCTGACCGCAAATGGTGTCAAAGGTTCCGGTCAGCCGAACCGTGACTTGTGCCGTCAGAGTATTGGCATGCTCACGGAGCGTTCTGTTCAGGGGTCCGGCTCTGCCGGGGCCTCAGGCGACCATGGCCGCATCGGTGCGGTCATCGTCGCCATCGGCCCGCGGGGCCTTGGCCTCGAGGCGATCGACAAAATAGCCGAAGGTCGTCGGATAGCGCTCGGTCACGGCAACGCGGGCGCTCATGAGAGAACTGGCCCAGACTTCCACCCGTTGCCCGGACTTCCAGGACTCATCGAGCAGCGGATGCGGCTGCCCTTTCGAAAGGTAGGAAAGAACGTAGCGGTTTCCCACGATGAATGTATAGCATCGATGATCGATGATATCATTGCCGATCACGCGAACCAGTTCATCACCCGAGCTTTGTATCTTTTTCAGCGTCTTGATCAGGGTCGCCCGCTGGTTTTGCGCGGCATTGACCGCGTCTCTCTGCTGGTCGATCAACTGGCGCAGGCCGTCCCGCCGCCGCTTCAGTCTCGGGATCAGGCTGGCGCGTTTCCGGCTGTCGAGGGCCAGTTTGCGCATCCGTGCCGAGCCCGACACCAGCAATTCCAGGGCGGTGCCGATGATCGCCGAGGCGATCCAGGCCACCAGCAGAGAAGCCGCGATGGCAAGGACAATAAAAAAAATGGTTTCGAGCCCGCGCGCATCGGACTGCAAATAGTACCCCGAGACGACGATTGACTTCCCGCTGTCTGACAGCATTGATCGGCCTATCGCAAATCGTAACCCTGGGGGAGCGCCGGCCCCGCCTCAGGCAGGGCTCCGGCCTCTCTGACTGCCATCCTGCGCCCTACCCCACCGGCTTTTTCGGCTTGGGCAGATCCAGCTTGATGTGCAGTTCCTTCAGCCGCTCGGGCGTGGTCGGCGAAGGCGCCTGCATCATCAGGTCCTGGGCCTGCTGATTGAGCGGGAAGCAGATCACCTCACGGATATTGGGCTCGTCGGCCAGCAGCATCACGATGCGGTCGATGCCGGGGGCCGAGCCGCCATGGGGCGGCGCGCCGAGCTTGAAGGCCGAGAGCATGCCACCGAACTTCTCTTCCAGCACCTCGGGCGCGTAGCCGGCGATGGCGAAAGCCTTGTACATCACCTCGGGCAGATGGTTGCGGATCGCGCCCGACGACAGCTCAACGCCGTTGCAGACGATGTCGTACTGATAGGCGTTGATGGTCAGCGGGTCCCGGGTTTCCAGGGCCTTGAGCCCGCCCTGGGGCATCGAGAACGGGTTGTGGCTGAAATCGACCCGGCCGGTCTCCTCGTTAAGCTCGAACATCGGGAAATCGGTGATCCAGCAGAAGCGGAAGGCGTTCTTCTCCGAGATGTCCATCTCGGCCGCGATCTTCATCCGCGCCTGCCCGGCCAGCTTGTTGGCCGCAGCCACCTGATCGCAAACGAAGAAGATGGCGTCGCCGTCCTCAAGACCGGCCAGCGCGCGGAGCGCCGCCTGGGCCTCGGCGGGCACGAACTTGGCGATTGGCCCCTTGCCGCCCGCAGCTTCGAAGGTGATGTAGCCGAGGCCGGGCGCGCCCAACTCGCGCGCCCAGTCGTTGAGCTTGTCGAAGAAGGAGCGCGGACGGGCCGAAACCTTGGGCGCCCGGATGCCGCGCACCACGCCGCCCTTGTCGATGATGCCGCGAAAGGCGCGGAACTCGACGTCAGGCCGTCTGAACACTGCCGTGACGTCGCAGATTTCCAGCGGATTGCGCAGGTCCGGCTTGTCGGAGCCACATTTCAACATCGAATCGGCGTAGGTAATGCGCGGAAACGGTGGCGGCGTGATCGCGGGATGGCTGTCGCGCCGGAACGAGCCGAACTCCTCGAACACCCCGTGCAGCACCGGTTCGATCGCGGCGAAGACATCGTCCTGGGTCACGAAGGCCATCTCGAAATCGAGCTGGTAGAACTCGCCCGGCGAGCGGTCGGCCCGGCTGTCCTCGTCGCGGAAGCAGGGCGCGATCTGGAAATAGCGGTCGAACCCGGCCATCATCAGCAATTGCTTGAACTGCTGGGGCGCCTGGGGCAGCGCATAAAAGGTGCCGGGATGGTTGCGAGACGGCACCAGGAAGTCGCGCGCACCCTCGGGGCTGGAGGCGGTCAGGATCGGGGTCTGGAACTCGACGAAATTCTGCTCGATCATCCGGCGCCGGATCGAGGCGATGACCTGGCTGCGCAGCAGGATGTTGCGATGCATCTTCTCGCGGCGCAGATCGAGAAAGCGGTAGCGCAGCCGGGTTTCTTCACCGGCGTCGGTGTCGCTGTTGACCTGAAGCGGCAGCGGATCGGCGATGCTCTCGACCGTGACCTCGCCGGCCACGACCTCGATCCGGCCGGTGGGCAGCTTGTCGTTGATGGTGTCGGGGGTGCGCGCCACCACCTTGCCGGTAACGATGATCACCGATTCCAGCCGCAGCCCTTCCAGGGTCTTGAAGCCCGGCTGCTCGATATCGGCGACGATCTGGGTCAGGCCGTAATGATCGCGCAGATCGATGAACAGCAGGTTGCCGTGATCGCGCTTGCGATGAATCCAGCCCGACAGGCGAACGGTCCGGCCGGCATCGTCGAGGCGCAGGGCGCCGCAGGTCTGGGTGCGATAAGGGTGCATGGCTGGTCAAAAAACCCCGTGTACGACAGGCGGCAACCACACACCGGGGCGCCCGGAAAGTCAAGCCGCCCGCGCCGGGGTCAGACGGATGTCAATCAAGCAGCCGCGCCCAGCTGCCCGAGACGGCGCCATAGCTGCTGGCCCGGGTCAGGGGTTCGAGGCGCAGCGGCACCTCGGCGCGCTGGCCCGAATCGCGACCGAGCGTCAACAGCTCGAGGTCGACCCGGCTGGCCACCGGCACCAGCGGCAGCAGGCCCAGCGGCAGGCTGAGCCGCAGTCCGCCATCAAAGCGGTCGCGATGCTGGGCGACCTCGACCCCGAGCCGGTCGGCCCCGGTGGTGCCGGTGATCCAGGCGGCAAGGCGGAGGCCGCCATCGAAGCGGCGGCCGAGTTCGAAGGTGCTGCCGGTATCGCCGCCGAGATAGCGGCCGACATGAACGGCACCGTCGATGTCGCCGCCGGCCGACTGGTAATAGAGACTGGCGAAGGCCGAGACGGTGCCGGTGTGAGGTTCAAAGAACGGTGTCGCGCCCGGCAACCGCTTCTGCAGCGCATCGACCTCGAGCCCGAGCGCCCAGCGCCGCCGCCAGGGCCGGTAGAGCACCTCGCCGGAAAGCCCGCCATAGATCTCCTCGAACCAGCCGGCGGCGAGGCGGGTCGTCCATTCGTGCGACGGTTGGGCGAGCCAGGTCACCGCCACCTGTTCCAGGCTGTTGACCGGCGCCGCCGCGACATAGAGCGCAAGGTCGCCGCGCACCGCCGTCCGGTGCGGCACCAGAGCGCGGATCACACTGGCATCGAGATAGTCCAGGTTATGGCGGAGAGTGGTGCGGACGGTATGGCTGTAGATCAGCCCGGGCGTCACCTCCAGCTCCGATTCGAGGTCGAAGCCGAACCGGTAGACCACCGGCTTCAACGACTCCCAGGGACTCTGCTGATAGCGTGGCAGCACCCGGAAGCGCCAGGGAGGCGCCGTCTCGGGGCGCCAGCCCCCGGGCAGGCCGGCACTGGCCGAGACCGCCGCCCCGGGTTCCAGCCGGCCGCTCTGGCGAATCTCGGGAGCGCTGCCCCGGCCTTGCCCGGCCCGGCGCACCTCACTGGCCAGCGCCGAGACCGCGACCCCATCGAGGCCGCGGCTGCCCGTGACCACGGTGACCTCCTCGAGCCCGGGTGGCGCCCGTTCGGCCATCCGGCGCAGCGCCCGGCCGACCACCTGCCCCGGGGGATAGGCGTCGCCGATGCCGCGGTCGGGCTCCAGCCACGCGATCGCCCGGCTGCCGCCGACCACCGCCGAAGGCGTCGGTCCGGGCAGATTCTCCGGGCGCAACCGGGGCAACTCCAGAGTCGCGCCGCTGAGAAGATACCATGAGGGTGG